>OLPF01001630.1_pt1 | contig 17580 bp, 14 predicted proteins | sample 1673121 | NCBI WGS metagenome assembly OLPF01 (sample SAMEA3136756, study PRJEB25190) | human gut metagenome
CCGCAGCCGCCGGAGCGGTGCTTGAGCCGTTAGGCGGGAATTGTGCGGTGATGCCATAGCATGATGGCTGCAAAATAAGGAGGGCTTTCTTATGTCTTGGGGAACAAATGTACTGGTCGGCCAGTCCGGCGGGCCGACTGCTGTGATCAATTCCAGCCTGGCCGGTGTGTATGAAGCTGCCAAAGCTCTGGGCGCCGCCCATGTATACGGCATGGAGTATGGCATTCAAGGGCTTTTGCAGGGCAAGATTGTGGACCTGGATGACCGCCTTGACGACAAGATGGAAATTGAGCTGCTCAAGCGCACGCCGTCCAGTTACCTGGGCAGCTGCCGGTTCAAGCTGCCCAACCCCGCCACGGACGAACGCCCCTTTGTGCAGCTGTTTGAGCTGTTTGCCAAGTACTGCATTGGGGCCGTGTTCTACATTGGCGGCAATGATTCGATGGACACCATTGCCAAGCTTTCCGCTTACGGGGCTGCCAAGGGCAGCGAGATCCGCTTTATCGGCGTGCCCAAAACCATTGACAACGACCTGATGTACACCGACCACACCCCCGGTTACGGCAGTGCCGCCAAGTACATTGCCACCATCCTGAAAGAGGTCATCTGCGATTCCAGCGTGTATAACATCCGCAGCGTAACGGTGGCCGAGATCATGGGCCGCCATACCGGCTGGCTGGCCGGTGCCGCCAGCCTGGCTGCCGGGGCTGACTGCAACGGCCCGGACATCATTCTGCTGCCGGAGCGCCCCTTTGACGAGAATGTGTTCCTGGAAAAAGTAGCCCAGCTGGAAAAAGACCGCCACAATGTCATCATTGCGGCCAGCGAGGGCGTAAAAAACAAGGACGGCGTTTTCCTGTGTGATTTGGTATCCACAGCAGGCCAGCTGGATGCTTTTGGTCATAAAGCCATTTTGTCCGGCACCAGCCGCTATCTGGCGGATTTGATCCATGTGCGCCTGGGCTGCAAGACCCGCGCGATCGAGTTCTCTACCCTGCAGCGCTGTGCCTCCCATCTGGCAAGCCGCACCGACATTACCGAGGCATACCAAGTGGGCGGTGCTTCGGTGGAAGCTGCTTACCGCGGCGAAACCGGTAAGATGTGCGCCATCCGCCGCATTTCAGATATGCCGTACCGCACCGAAACCGAGATGGTAGATGTGCAGAAGGTTGCCAACCTGGAAAAGCGCGTGCCGGATGACTGGATCAGCCCGGACGGCATGCATGTGACCGAAGCATTCCATCACTATGCCCGCCCCCTCATCCAGGCCGAACTGACCCCCATCTACATCGACGGCGTGCCCCGCCATCTGCATCTGCATTGATTTACGGGGGTTTTTGTTCCTTCTTTGAAAAGAAAGAAGCAGAAGCTTTAAGGCAACACCGCATAGGCTCATCCGCGGGACGATGCAAGCATCGTCCTCTATAAATATTTGTAGGTTTGCAGCAAATATTTACGTTTCTCGGCGGGGTCGGGTGCCCCCACCTTACCGGGCAAGTTCCCTTCCCCCACAAAACCAAACACCCCCGTCCTTATTCCAGCTGTCACGCAGCCAAAACAAAGGCGGGGGTATTTTTTAATGCCAGAGGGTAAACAGCAGCGCCAGCAGGGCCAGCAGGCCAAGCAGGTAGACGCCACAAATCAGCAGGGTAGCTTTCAAGGCACCCAGGATCGCCCACAGGCGCTCCTTACCGGTCAGCTGGGGGTCTTCCTCCCAGGGACGGTCAGCAGCCTGTTGGGGCTGCTGCGCGGGGGTATGGCCCTGCTTGCGGCGGCGCGGCAGCCAGATACTGTCGTGCTCAATGCCACTCATATCGGCCACGGTGCGGCCGTCATCCTCAAAGGGTTCGTTATGCTTCATTTTTCGTACAGGTGGCACACAACATAGTGGCCGGGTTCCACCTCACGCTGCTGCGGCGCTTCGGTCTTGCAGCGCTCGGTCGCATAGGGGCAGCGGGTATGGAACTTGCAGCCCTTGGGCGGGTTGGCCGGGGACGGAATGGAGCCCTGCAGCACAATGCGCTCGCGGCGAATGGTCGGATCCGGGATAGGAATGGCGCTGAACAGTGCCTTGGTGTAGGGATGCAGCGGATGGCTGAAGATATCCGGCGTTGCACCGTACTCCACCAGGTTGCCCAGGTACATAACGCCGACCGTATCCGAAATATGCTCAACAACAGAAAGATCGTGGGAGATGAACAGGTAGGTCAGGTTATATTTATCCTGCAATTCTTTCAGCAGATTGATGATCTGGGCCTGAATGGAAACGTCCAGTGCAGAGACCGGTTCGTCGCACACAACAAACTCCGGGTTCAGGGCCAGGGCGCGGGCAATGCAGATGCGCTGGCGCTGGCCGCCGGAAAATTCGTGCGGATAGCGGGTTTTGTGGTAGGGCTGCAGGCCGCAGTTATCCATGACCTGGTCAATATAATCATTGAACTCTGCCTTGGGCACCAGGTTATGCTCGCGCACAGCCTCACCGATGATCTCACCAACCGGCAGACGCGGGGACAGGCTGGAGAACGGGTCCTGGAAGATGATCTGCATCTTGGTACGCAGGTTACGCAGCTCCCTGCCGGTCATATCGTACACTTCTTTGCCGTTGAACAGTACCTGACCGCCGGTTTTTTCGCCGGCAAGGCGCAGGATTGTACGGCCGGTGGTGGATTTGCCGCAGCCGGATTCGCCGACCAGACCCATGGTATGGCCGCGCTTGAGGTTGAAGGTAACGCCATCGACAGCCTTGACATGACCCACGGTCTGGGACATCAGGCCGCCCTTGATGGGGAAGTATTTTTTAAGCTGGTTGACCATCAGAATATACTGATCATCATAGGTGACGGGGGTATAGTCCAGCTTTTTTGCGTTTTCTGCCTGTGCCATCGTCACTCACCCGCCTTTCGATTATTTTCATAGTAGCGGTAGCAGCTGACCTTGTGCGTGGGGGACAGGCTGATCTCGCAGGGGTATTCACCATCGCAGCAGGGCAGAGCCATCTCGCAGCGATCCTTAAAGTAACAGTAGTTGGGCATATTGACCGGGTTGGGCACCTTGCCGGGGATGGAGTACAGTCGGTCCACCTTTTTGCCCACGATCGGTTTGGAAGCCATCAGGCCGATGGTATAGGGGTGAGCCGGGTTTGCGAAAATCTCCTGAGCGGTGCCCTTTTCCACCACGCGGCCTGCGTACATGACAACAACGTAATCTGCCATCTCGGCAATCACACCCAGGTCATGGGTGATCAGCATGATGGAGGAGTTAATGCGGTCCTTCAGGTTGCGCAGCAGGTCCAGGATCTGGGCCTGAATCGTCACATCCAGTGCGGTGGTGGGTTCATCGGCGATGATAACCTTGGGGTTGCAGGCCAATGCCATGGCGATCATGACACGCTGGCGCATACCGCCGGACAACTCATGCGGGTACATCTCATATACACCCTGGCTGTTGGCGATGCCAACCATCTCCAGCATTTCAACGGTGCGCTTTTTGATGTCCTCTTTGCTCTTGCCTTCGCCGTCATGCAGAGCAATGACTTCATCGATCTGAGCACCGATGCGGAACACCGGGTTCAGGCTGGTCATCGGCTCCTGGAAGATCATCGAAATATAGTTGCCGCGCAGGTGCTGCATGACCGTGCCGGGAGTTTTGGCAACATCATAGGCTTTGCCATTACCCAGGTTCAGGCGGATCTCGCCCTGAACGATCTGGCCCTGGGGGCGCTGCAGCAGCTGCATCAGCGAAAGGCTGGTAACGGATTTGCCGCAGCCGGATTCGCCCACAACGCCCACAGTTTTGCCCACAGGAACTTCAAACGAAACACCGTCCACGCTTTTTACCACGCCGGTATCGGTAAAGAAATAGGTGTGCAGGTTATCAAACTCAACAGCGTTTTCCGGGTTCTTCATCTGGGTCAGGTACTCAGATTCCGGCACATTCTTGCGCTTGCGCTGTTTTTCGTACTGGTCCGTAATGCGGCGGTTTTCTTTGGAGATACGCCGCGACTCCTTGGCGGAAAGGTAACCGTCCTGTTGTTTAGCCATCGTGTGTGTCTCCTTTCATCAGCGTTTCATCTTGGGGTCAAAGGCATCGCGCAGGCCATCGCCCACAAAGTTGAAGCCCAGAACCGTGATCAGCAGGCAGATGCCGGCCGGGACCCAGATGAACAGATAGTTGGTCATAACATAAGCGTTGTTGACATCGTTGATGATGTTGCCCCAGGATGCAAACGGGTACTTAACGCCCAGACCCAGGAAAGACAGGGTGGCTTCCGTCAGGATGGTGGAGCCAAGGCTCATGGTGCAGGTAACAATCAGCTGCGGGATAACGTTGGGGATCAGGTGGCGGAAGATGCGGTGCCATGCGCTGATACCGCAGGCTTCGGCTGCCGTCATGAACTCCTGCTCGCGCAGGGACAAAATCTGGCCGCGGACCAGGCGGGCAATGCCGGGCCAGCCCAGGAAGCCGAGGATCAGCATCAGGTACATCATACGGGTCCAGGAGTCAATGCGCATGGCGTCCATGGCAGCGCCCAGAATGATGATGATGGGCATGGAGGGCAGGCAGTAGAACACGTCCACGATACGCATGATGAGGTTATCCACCCAGCCGCCGAAGTAGCCGGAGATACCGCCCATAACAATACCGATGGAGCCTTCAATCGCAACAACAATGAAGCCGATGATCAGGGAAACGCGGCCGCCGTACATCAGGCGGGTCAGCATGTCCATACCGTTGGTATCGGTGCCCAGCCAGTGCTCCTTGTTGGGGCTTGCGTAACGGTCAAACACATAGGTTTCCGTCATCTGCTTCACGCTCCAAGCGCCGGTGCTGGCATCGTACACGATGTCATACTCGGCTTCGTTGCCGTCGACATCGGTGTAGGTGAACTCGGTAATATTATCGTCAATGGCTTCTTCCAGGCGGTCGCGGAAGTCACGGCTGATGACCACGCTGGCATCGGCAGCGGAAACAACAAAGCGGCCGATATAGGCAACTTCGCTGCCGCTCTGGATAATATTGCCGTCAGCGTCCAGTTCATAATCCTGGCCATCGGCGGTAAAGGTGGTCTCCCCTGCTGCCTGGGCAGTCAGGGCGGCCAGCTTGGCATCAAAGCTCAGCTCGGCCACGCCGTCCGCTGCGGTGACCATATCCTTAGAGGCATAAGCCAGCACAGTGCGGCCCTGGCGGAAGACGTACAGGTCCTCGCTCAGGGTTTCCACTTCGTAATCGTTATCTTTATAGGTAAAGGTCTCTTCACCCTTCTTGATGGCCTCGTTGCCCTTGCTCTGGGCAATGGAGCCGAACTCCTGGCCATCGGCAACAACAAAGCGCAGTTTATCGTTGCGGGTCACACCCACATACTCTTTGGACATCTGGGTGTAGGTGTAGAACTGCTGGTCCTGGCCGTAAGGGCTGACCACGCCGCCAATAAAGGAAAAGACGAACATGGCAAGCAGCATCGTCAGGCCCACAACGGCCAGACGGTTGCGGAAGAACCGCTTGGCAACCAGCGCGCCGGGCGAAAGCACCTTAACGCGGCGGTCGTCGTTCAGGGAGTACTGCTCCTTTTTGGGGGTGTTGTTCTGGGTATTCTCACTCATGGGTGCAGTCTCCTTTCTTTAAGAAATGCGCACGCGCGGGTCAACCACTGCGTACATGATATCAGTCAGCAGGTTGCTGACCAGGGTAAGCACCGCCATAAAGGACAGGTAGAACATGGTGAACGGGATATCGCCCGCAACCATGGACTGGTAAGAGATGTAGCCGATGCCGGGGATGGAGAACAGGGTCTCCGTGATCAAGGCACCGCTGAACAGGCCGGGCAGAGAACCGCCGATGATGGTAACCAGCGGGATCAGGGTGTTGCGGAATGCGTGCTTATAGATGACCACATGCTCCGAAAGGCCCTTGGCGCGGGCGGTACGGATATAGTCGGCGTTCAGCACTTCCAGCATGTTGGTGCGGGTGTAACGCATGGTAGAGCCGATGGAAACAATGACCAGCGTGACGATGGGCAGCACCAGATGGTTGGCGCGGTCACAGAACTGGCCCCACGAGCTGAGCTGGGCATAATCACGCCCGACCAGGCCGTACAGGTCAAACCAGCCAAGCTTGACAGAGAACAGCAGCTTGAGCAGCGTGGCAAAGAAGAAGCTGGGCAGAGAGATGCCCACCAGAGCCACAGCGGTGATGACGTAATCGGTACGGGAATACTGTTTGGTAGCAGCCAGGATGCCCAGGGGCACAGCGATGATCATGGACACCACAAAGGAGATGCCGCCCATGACAACAGACAGACCAATAACTTCCTGGAATTTTTGAACAACAGGGACGTTCCACTTCCAGCTGTCACCGAACTGACCGTGCACTGCGCTGGACAGCCAGGTCATGAAACCGGGCAGGATGCCCTTATCCAGACCATAGGCTGCGTTGAGCTGATCCAGCCATTCCTGATACGGTTTTGCGCCCGGTGCCTGGGACAGCTGCATGGCCATGTTCTCGGCAAAAGAGCTGGGCAAGCTGCGCATCATCACATAGATGATGAAGGTAACGCAAAACAGGATCACAAAAGAAAGCAGGATACGCTTGATGACGTAGTTTCGCACTTGAAAAATCGTTCCTTCCTTCGCGGGCAGGGAGGCCGCGTTTTTAATGGCTGCGCCGCATGGCTCCAAAATACACATGAGCCGGGGCCTTGTAGCTTCGCCTATGGTGTACCTAAAAAGTCGAAAATTTAGGGCAATACCGCATAATTCTAAGTGCCGATACGGCGAGCGAGGTGCGGCAGCTGCTAAGCCAAAAGCGCAGATAATACTGGATGTCTTATCGAGCATTTTGGCAACGCAGATGCCGTGCCGCAGCCGCCGGAGCGGTGCTTAAGCCGTCAGGCGGGAATTGTGCGGTGTTGCCTTAGCCTGTTTCTACAAACACGACTGAATTTTGCGTTAAAAAGCCTTGGAATCCACAAAGGATTCCTGCAGCTTTTTGCCTTAAATTCGCCTCATGTTTGCGAAACATCCGTCATTTTCTTTGTTTTCAGATACACCTCATTACTTTGATACCGAATATGGGCATCCCCCTCCCTCGGACAGAGGGAACTGTCCGGGGGAATGGGACGGCCACATTTGGGCTGCAAATGCTGCCGCCGTTTGTACTAACAGCAAGCAACCGCTCCCAGAACCAGTGCGGCACCAAGAGCGGCTGCTCACCATAAATTCAACAACAGGCTGCGCTGAAATTACTTCAGAGCGATCGTATTGATTTCAGACTGGTAAGTCCAGTACGGGGTCAGATCGTTGGGGATGGTAGCGGTGTCGATACGCTCGCTGGAGAAGATGGCGGATTCGCTGCGCTGGTAAACCGGCAGTTCAACGCCCCAATCCAGGATGATCTCCATAGCTTCCTTGTACATGGCCTTACGGGCATCCTGATCGGTGGTCTGGCGGGCAGTCTCGATCAGCTCGTCCAGGTCAGCATCGTTGATCTGGTAGTAGTTGGTGGAACCCTTGCTGTCGTACAGCTGGTACATATCGGGGTCGTTGGTGGACTGCCATGCAGCAACCCAGCCTTCGGCAACGCCGGACTGATAAGAGCTGTACAGGTCAGAAGCGTTTGCCAGGTCGTTGACGGTCAGGGTGAAGCCGATGGTCTTGAGGGCAGCGGCTGCATTGGTCAGAACCTGGAAAGAGGGGTGGTCGCCGTTGCCGGAAGCGCCGATGTTGACGGTGTATTCCATCTTGGCGCCAGCCGGAGCTGCGGTGACCTGGCCGTTTTCAACGGTGTAGCCGGCTGCTTCGAAGTAGCCGAGGGCGGCCTGCAGAGCAGCAGCATACTTGGTGTCGCCGCTCATATCGCTGGTGTAGATCTCGTTGCCGTCAACGTCGGTAGAGTAAGCGATCTTGTAGCCGTCGTCGGTAACGGAGGGTGCTGCCCAGGAGGTGTTGGAGATGGGGTAGTTGATAACGCTTGCGGTATCGCCGTAGTAAGAGTTGATGCCCTCATCACGGTAAGCGGCAATCACGGTCATGATAGCCTTGCGCAGGTTCTTGGATTCCTCAGAAGCGGGATCATCGCCGACCTTAACGTTGTTGGCGCTCAGGGCAATGTAGCCATAGCCGCGGAAGTCCATCAGACGGGTGGTGATGACAGAGCCGTCGAGGTCAGAATTACCACCATTGATGGTAGCGATCTGGTTGGCAGCTTCCAGAGAGTAAGAAGGATCGGAGATGTCGATGGTGCCGGCCTGAACACCGGTGATCTTATCGGCTTCCTGGGTTTCCTTCATGTTGACGTGCTTGGCAGCGGGCTCGCCCTGATAGTAGCTGGGGTTGGCATCCAGGTAGATGACGCCATCGCTGTACTTATTGAAGGTGTAAGCGCCGGCGCCCAGGGGGGTGCTGGTGACGGAACGAACCTTGCTCAGGTCGCCCTTCTTGAAGCCGTAGGAGTGGTTGTCGTAATCATACAGGCTGCGGTCGCCATAGTAATCCAGGGAGGCGATAGGCAGCTGCAGCTGGTAGATCATGGAGTTGGACAGCTCGGTGGTGGTGATGGTCATGCTGTAATCGCCGGTCTTGACAATGCCGGAAACGGTGTCAACGTCAGCGCCGGTGGCAACACCGGTGGTGGAGTAAGCATAAACATCAGCCGGAATCAGGTCAGACAGAGCAGAACCTGCGGTCTCAGCTTCCATGGAAGCAAAGTTCCAGTCATATTTTTCTGCGATAGCCAGGAAGAAATCCTTTGCGGTAGCGTCAGCGGCCAGGCCGTCAAAGCCCCAGGCGGAAGCAGCAGCGGCAACGTCGCCCTCTTCAGCGTAGCCGTTAGATACGCAGGCGTCGATGATTTCCTGTGCAAAAGCAACGCCACCTTCGTTAACAGCATCCCAGAAAGCCTTCTGCTGCTCAGCGGTGAACAGGCTGTTATCAGTGTTGTCCTCGCCAGCCTCAGCAATCAGCTTGGACAGGGTGGTCATGCTGCTGCGGTAATCATCCAGGCCGGCAATGGGCATGGAGTACAGGGTGGCGGAACCGTCATAGGTCGGGTCCATGTAAACATACAGGTTGAAGATGACGTCATCAATGGTGATGGGGGTGCCGTCAGCGAAGACCAGGTCATCGCGCATGTTGATGGCATAGGTAACGGTGCCGTCAGCATTCTCGGTCACTTCGCAGTCAGCGGGGCCATAGTAGGTGTAATCGGTGCCGTTGTACTCGCGGGTCTCACCCTCGATGCCCTTCAGGATCATTTCGCCCTTACGGTCAGCGCCCAGCAGGGCAATGTTGGTCAGGTCGATAACGTGCTGGTCAGCGGAAGAAGCGGCGAAGAACGGGCTGAACTTGCCCTCAAAGCCGGTATCTGCCAGAACCAGGGTGCCATCGCTGCTGCCGGTATCGGTAGCAGCGGCTTCGCTGGTAGCAACAGACTCAGCGCTGCTGGAAGCGGAAGAACCGCAGCCAGCCAGCAGGCCCGCAGCCATTGCAACAGCCATGGCCAGTGCAAGCACTTGCTTGGTGTTTTTCATGTTTGTATAACCTCCCAAATCATTTTGGTAATGGCGGCAATTTTAACACTACCAAAAGGAGTGTTAAATAAGAAAGGCTTAAGCCTTTCCGCATTTGCGGTGTTCCCTCACCGCAAACAAATGTCACCAATAACTATATTATAATATCGTAATTTTCAATTTCTGTCAACCAAAAAACGCTGTTTTGGCAACATCTAAATAAAAGTCAGCAGGATAACCATAACAGCACGCTGAATTTTGTAAAATTCTTCCGCGTCGCACTTTAGCGGGCTAAATTCTGCGTTATGGTGCAAGGTCTTTTACTCTTCGCGCCCGGAGTCGGATTCTTCGGTATAAACCGCCGCCCGGATGGTGTGCCCTGCGGCAAAAGCAGCCGCAGCAGCCGCAGCGGCCAGCGCTGCAAATAATACTGCATACCAGATAGCGCCTTGTCCGCCGTTCAAGAACACATCCATACACTCCCCTACTGCAGCCAGCGCTGCGAACACCCCGGTCAACAGGCAGCGCAGCGGCAGTTTGGCTACCGTTTCTTCATACACATAGCTGCGCAGGCGTGCCCCGCCGCGGCTCATGCGGGCCAGCGCCCACACCGCGCTGATGCCAGCCACCAGCGCCCCGGCATACGGCAGCAGTACATAAAACTGCTGCATGGCCCCCGGCGCGGGCACCATGCCCGCCGCCGCCAGCGCCGCCAGTGCCCCGCCGCACAGCGCCCACAGCAGGCCCCGCAGTTTGGCATACGGCATGCTGCCGGTATAGCGGCGGTAGCTGCCCTGGTACAGGTAGCTGCCGTTGACATCCCTGCGGAAGTCATTCAGGTATTCCCGCCCACGGCGGGTTTTCTTTTGCTGCATTATTCGATCCCCGTCAGGTCATAGTTGTCCAGCCACTGCTTGGCCGTTTCGCACACGCCGCGCAGGCAGCTTTCCTCAAAGGGGCTGTCCAGACCGGCGTTTTTCAGCAGCTCAGTAAACACGCGGCTGCCGCCCTGGCGGGTGTATGCCATGTAGTGCTCCCACGCGTTGGCGCGGTCCTTTTGCAGCATGGCCCAGAACTGCAGGCTGACGGTCTGTGCCAGGCAGTAGTCAATATAATAGAAGGGGCTTTCGTAAATATGCTTCTGGCGCTGCCAGCCCTCACCCTCGCTGTAGAACGGGATCTCGCCGTCCAGCTTCATCCACGGCATATAAATGCCCAGCAGTTCTTTCCAGGCGGCGTGGCGCTCGGCAGGGGTCAGGTCCGGCTTTTCGTACACGATATGCTGGAAATGGTCCACCATGGTGCCATACGGGATAAAGGTCAGCGCACCGGCCAGGTGGCTGTACAGGAACTTGCGGGTATCCTTGCCAAAGAAGCCCTCCGCCCACGGCCAGGCAAAGAATTCCATCGACATGGAGTGGACTTCGCACCCTTCCATGCTGGGCCACACAGTGGAATACGGCACGCGGTCACGGTTGGTGTATGCGGCAAAGGCATGACCCGCTTCATGCGTGACCACCTCAACGTCATGCTGGGTGCCGTTGAAGTTGGCAAAAATGAACGGTACCTGATAATCCCACAGGCTGGTGCAGTAGCCGCCCGCCGCCTTGCCGGGGGTGGAAAGCACGTCCAGCAGCTCATTGTCCAGCATGGTGTTAAAGAAGACGCCGGTTTCGGGTGAAAGTTCCTCATAGAACTTTTTGCCCTGGGCCAGAATGGCATCGGCATCGCCGCAGGGGGCGGGGTTGCCGGAACGGAACATCAGGGCATTATCGGCAAAGCTCATGGGGTACTGTTTGCCCAGGCGCTTGGCCTGCTCACGGTAAATGCTGTCTGCCAGCGGCACCAGATACTTGACCACGGCGGCACGGAACTTTTCTACATCCGCTTTGGTATAGCAGTTGCGGCCCATGCGGTAGTAGCCCAGGGTGGTGTAACCCTCGTACCCCAGCTTTTTGCCCATCTTATCCCGCAGGTGGGTCAGCTTGTCATAAATATCATCCAGCTGTTTCTGGTTGTCCTTGTACCACTGACCCTCGGCTTTCCAGGCGGCCAGGCGGCGGGCATCGTCCGGGTCATTCTTGAACGGGCTCAGCTGGGACAGAGTGTACACCCCGCCCTCAAACGGGATCTGTGCGCTGGCCAGCAGCTTGCCATACTGCTGGGTCAGCTCGTTTTCCTGCTGCAGTTCCTCCATGATATCGGGCGAGAATGCCTTGCGCTCAATTTCGGCGTTCACAAACATCAGGTCGCCGTATTCTTCGGCAAAGTTTTTGCGGTAGGGGCTTGCCAGCATGGCGGCGGTCCAGGAATCCTGCCACTGCTGGATCTGCGGCATGGCGCTGTTGGCAAATTCCATCTCTTCATCATAGAACTTATCCCGCGTATCAATGGTATGGCGCACGCTGGCCAGAGTGAACAGGGTATCCACATGCTTGTTCAGCACCTGCTCCTCCAAAAAAGCGGCGCGGGCAGCGGCATAGTCGGGGGCGTTCTGCAAACGCTCGGTCAGTGCGGCAAACTGTTCTTTCAGGGCGCTCATGTCCGGGCGCTCATAGGGCATTTCGGAAAATTTCATGGGTTCCTTCTCTCCTTATTCTACAGTTTTGTTCGTGACTTAGGAACATTATACCATGGCGCAAAAAATAAGACCAGCCCGAAAAAGGCTGGCCTTCCATGATCCTGTATGATTTTACATGCTATTCATAAATTATCGCACGCAGCGCCGGGGGTGCTCTCCCCCTGCCCCTTTGCCATCAGCGCAGGGGTTGGCCCGCCTGCCATTCCGTCCGCCGGGCCTGATAAACCGCCAAGCGGCGGGCGGCAAGGGCATTTTTGCAGGCAGCTGCCCGGCGCTGCGCGGTATTTTGTGCAAGCATCAGTTTCATGGTTTATGCCCTCCCTTATGTGCTTCCAGCATACCACGGCGCGGTGTGGCACATCATACCGTATTTCTCTATTCAGGAAAAATTTTATTTTACTTTCAGGAAAGTTTTATCCGCTTGCATCCCTATGGTATAATAAAGCTGCAATATTAAATGAAAGGGATGGCACTACCATGACCAATGAAGTTTTGAATACCATGAAAACCCGCCGCAGCTGCCGCTGCTACCTGGACAAGATGCCGGAGCCGGAAGCACTGAACGCCGTGCTGGAAGCCGGCACCTGGGCCCCCACCGGCATGGGCCGCCAGAGCCCGGTGATTGTCTGCATACAGAACAAGGCCGACCGCGATACTTTGAGCAAGATGAACGCCGCCGCGATGGGCGGCAATGGCGACCCGTTCTATGGTGCGCCCTGCGTTGCCGTTGTGCTGGTGGATAAAACCATCCCCACCTGCGTGGAGGACGGCAGCCTGGTGATGGGCAACATGCTGAACGCCGCCGAGAGCGTGGGGCTTTCCGCCTGCTGGATCCACCGCGCAAAGGAAATGTTTGAAACCGCCGAGGGCCAGGCCCTGCTGAAAAAGTGGGGTGTGCCCAATGCCGAAAACCTGCGCGGCGTGGGCAACTGCATCCTGGGTTATGCTGCCGAGGGCGGCAAAAAGGCCCCTGCCCCGCGCAAAGAAAACTATGTGGTGCTTGTAAAGTGATGCAGAACGAGAAAAAGCTGGTTGTTTTGTTCCCCGGCTTTGGCTACGGGCCGGACAAACCGCTGCTTTATTATGCCGCCAAGGTTGCCCGCCGGCAGGGGTTGGACTGCATGGTGGTGCAGTACAGCCAGCTGTTCCCCCACGAGGAAACGCCGCAGGCCAGCGCCGCCAAAAGCTACCCCGGCGCCGCGCAGGACGCCATGACGCAGATTCCCGCCGGGTATGACCGGTACATCTGCATTGCCAAGAGCTTTGGCACGATGGTGGCCGCCGGTTGGGTAAAGGCCCACCCGGAATACCATGTGACCCTGCTGCAATTAACGCCCCTTGCGTGGGAGTATGCCCCGCTTTACGCCGGGATGCCCGCCTGGCACGCCACCGGCACTGCGGACCCGTTGGGCGGTGCCGCGCTGCGCCGTGCTTTGGAGGATGACCCCGCCATCACTACCTATTTTGTGGAGGGCGGCAACCATTCGCTGGACACGCCGGAGGATTACACCATTGGCCTTGAGGCGCTGAAAGACATTGTGAGAAAGTATGAGGAAGCGATGAGGTAAGTTAGGCGGGAGGAGTTTTCGTTTTTAATTAGAAATTGGAGATAAGGCAAGGCCCGGTGCATGGTTTAAGATGCACCGGGCCTTGTGTTTGTTTTGGAAAAAATAATAAAAAAAGAATAATGGCCACATTTTTCGTGATGTGCCGCGATTCTATTCGTAGGGGCGCATATTGTGCGCCCGTCGCCTTGCGGGTGATGGGGTGAGATATTCGGCACGGCCCGTTATTAAAGTTTCTGCTTCCTTCTTTTCAAAGAAGGAACAAAAATCCCCGTAAACTCATTCCGCCTTCAAAATCGTCACGCTGACGGGGGCGAGTTCGATGGCATTGCGGCAGGCGGGGCCAAAAGGTTCGGCGGCGGCACGGGTACCATCGCACAGATAGCGCCAGCTCCCGGCAGGCAGGGCCGCCCACTGGCGGGTGCACTCCGGGTTATAATAAACGGCCAGCCGCCCTGGCAGGCTTTCGCCCCGGCGCTCTGGCACAAAGCCGATCAGCCACCCCGGCAGGGACAGAATGCAGGGTTCTGCATCCCCCGCCATACCGGAAAGCTCCGGATACGCCTTGCGGATTTCCAACAGTCCGTGATAATACTGCACCAGCTCCTCCAGCTGGGCGGCGCGCGTCCAATCCAGGCGGTTCAGCTCCAGCGGGCCGCGGTAGGTGTTGTGGTCGCCATGCTTGGTGCGGGCAAACTCTTCGCCCCCCTGCATGAACGGCAGACCCTGGCAGGTCAGGTAAATACCCGCCGCCATGCGGTTCTGGGCCAGCAGATCGGCATCCGGCGCGGCATAATCCCCGCGGCGGGCCACGCATTTCAGCTTATCCCACAGGGTATAGTTATCATGGGCCGAAACATACTGCACCACCTGGCCCGGCGCCTGGGGCATAAAATCCGCCTGGCCGCCGCGCCACGCCGGGATAGAATGCAGCACCTGATACCCACAGTGCATATCGCCGTTGATGTAGCCTGCGCTGCCCGCATTGAACACCCCGCCCTTGATGGCATCGCGGGTGTTATCGCAGAAAAATCCGATGCGGCTATCCAGCAGGCCCGCCGCCTGTTTGTTGGCGGGAATCGCACCGTGTTCCATGCGGGTGCTGCCGCCCTGCCACGGTTCACCGTACATGAGGATATCTTCGCCGCCGGGCAGGGCATCCAGCGCAGCGCGGATCGCGTTCATCGTGTCCACATCATGCAGAGCCATCAGGTCAAAGCGGAACCCGTCAATATGGTACTCTTTGGCCCAGTACACACAGGAATCCACCAGATACTTGCGCACCATCGTGCGCTCACTGGCAAGGTCACACCCGCAGCCGGAGCCGTTGGTCAGGCTTCCGTTTTCCCACCGGCGGTTCCAGTAGCCGGGCACCGTGCGTTCCAGCCAGCTGTAGGAATAATAGGTGTGGTTGTACACCACATCCATCACCACGCCCAGCCCTGCGCTGTGCAGGGCCTGCACCATGGCGCGGCATTCCCGCACGCGCACCTCGCCGTGGAACGCATCGGTGGCATAGCTGCCCTCCGGCAGGTTATAATTCAGCGGATCATACCCCCAGTTGTAGTCCTCGCCGCTCACTTCGTCCACCGTGGCAAAGTCAAAAATAGGCTGCAGCTGCACATGGGTCACACCCAGCCGCTTGAGGTAGTTCAGCCCGGTGGGGTGTACGCCGTCCCCGTTCAGGGTGGTGCCGTCCACCGTAAAGCCCATAAACTTGCCGCGGTAAGCCTGCGGCACGCCGCTGGCCGGGTCGGCGGTAAAATCCGCCACATGCACCTCCCACACGCTGCGGGCATGGGCGGGGATAGCCGGGCGTTCATCCTTCTGCCAGCCGTCCGGCACGGCGGCGGCCTGGTTCAGCACCATGCTGCGGGTGCCCCCTGCCCCGGCTGCGTGGGCGTATGGGTCCGCTGTAACGGTGGAGGTTCCATCCGGGAACTGCAGCTCATACTGGTAATACTGCCCGGCCAGGTCACCCGCCAGTTCCAGGTACCAGGTGCCGCCCTCACTGCGCTGCATGGCCAGGGTGCCAAGGTCGGCAGCTTCCGGCTCTGCGTCCGTGCCCGTAGCAAAGCGGTGCAGCGCCGCGCTGCACGCCGTGGGGGCCCACAGGCGGAATGCCGTAGCGCTGCTGCGCCACACTGCACCAAGGTCATTTCCGGCATAAACCGGCAGCTGAGATGCCTGTGTTTCGTTCATAGGGATTCCTCCTACTGATATACCACAAAAAAGGCACAGCCTTTGCGGCTATGCCCAAAATGCTTACGCTATAATTTTAACAGGTCTGGCCCGCCAGTGCAAGGCTGAAATCAGCCGCGGTTTTCCATCGGCAGGTAATCTCTGGTTGCCATAACACTTTTGTACGCGGGGCGAATGATTTTATCCACATTGACCAGCTCTTCCATGCGGTGGGCGCTCCAACCAACCACACGAGCCACAGCGAACATGGGGGTATACAGTTCCACGGGGATGCCCAGCATGTTGTAGACAAAGCCGGAATAGAAGTCCACGTTGGTGGAAACGCCTTTATAGATGTGGCGCTTTTCGGCAATCACCTGCGGGGCCAGGCGCTCCACCGTGTTGTAAAAGTCAAAGTCCGTCTTGCGGCCCTTGGCCATGGCCAGCTGCTGCACAAAGCTCTTGAACACCACGGCACGCGGGTCCGACAGAGAGTAGACCGCATGGCCCATGCCGTACACAAGGCCCTTATGGTCAAAGGCCTCTTTATCTACAATTTTGCCGATGTAGGCGCGCATTTCGTCCTCATCGGTCACATCGGAAACATGGGCGCGGATATCGTCCATCATCTCCATGACCTTGATGTTCGCGCCGCCGTGCTTGGGGCCCTTCAGGCTGGAAAGCGCCGCTGCAATGACCGAGTAGGTATCCGCCCCCGAAGAAGTGACCACGCGGGTGGTGAAAGTGGAGTTATTGCCGCCGCCGTGCTCCATGTGCAGCAGAAGAGCAATATCCAGAACATGGGCTTCCAGCGGGGTATACTGCTGGTCGGGGCGCAGCATCTGCAGCAGGTTTTCTGCCGCCGAAAGCTCCGGCCGCGGGCGGTGGATGTACATGCTGCCGTCATTCAGGTAGTAATTATAGGCATGGTAGCCATACACCGCCAGCATGGGGAAGACACTGATCAGCTTGATGCACTGCTCCATCTGGGTCTGCAGGCTGTTATCCCCCACCGAATCATCATAAGAAGCCAGGGTCAGCACGCTGCGGGTCAGGCTGTTCATCAGATCCTTGCTGGGGGCTTTCATGATAACGTCCCGCACAAAGTTGCTGGGCAGGGCACGGCATTTGGTCAGACAGTCGGTAAATTCATGCAGCTGCTGTTCATTGGGCAGATCGCCAAGCAGCAGCAGGTAGGCAACTTCCTCAAAGCCATAGCGCTTGCCGCGCAAACCACGGATCAGGTCATACACGTTATACCCGCGGTACCACAGCTTGCCATCGCAGGGGGTTTTAACGCCGTCACGCATTTCAAACGCATCAATGCGGGAAATATTGGTAATCCCGGCCAGCACACCGTTGCCGTCCTTATCACGCAGGCCGCGCTTTACACCGAACTCATCAAACAGGTTCGGATCAATGGCATCGTTATGCACACACAGTTCTGTAAACAGCTTGGCTTCTTTTTCGATTGCCGCATACTCACCCATGGTTTGTCCTCCTTTTACTTTTGAGACTTATCGTTGCATTATACAGTGTATTAGATTATTATACACCGTGTTCAACGTCAAAAGGTGAAAAAAGCGTTAATTTTAATTAGGGTGTATCTGAAAAGTCGAAAATTCAGTCTATTTCTACAAACACAGCCGGATTTTGCGTTAAAGAGTCTTGGGCAATACCGCATAATTCTAAGTGGCGATACGGCGAGCGAGGTGCGGCAGCTGCTAAGCCAAAAGCGCAGATAATACTGG
>OLPF01001631.1_pt1 | contig 17580 bp, 20 predicted proteins | sample 1673121 | NCBI WGS metagenome assembly OLPF01 (sample SAMEA3136756, study PRJEB25190) | human gut metagenome
CGCTCATCGATGGGGCATAAAAGAAGGGGGTATCGCCAAAATTGGACATACCCCCTTTCTTAATACCAGAACACAAAAAAGGGACAAATAATAAAGACATACAAATATACAAATAATACCGAAAAGTGCATGAGTTTCATACACTATTGTTCAAATTTAAAGGCGGGAGTATAACCTTCATACGGGGGAATCCCCGTATCATAATTTTCTGCACACGTATATAAGAATGTAGATAAAATAGGTGTGTAATGTGTCGATTTGGCTACCCTTTGGCTACCTGTAAAAATAAATAGAGCTGAAAATCAAACGATTAACAGCTCTATGCAGTACCCGAAGGGGGTGTAATACCGTGAAAAAATGATACTAAAATTTGAATATAAGTGCAAGAAAATCAGATGTAAAAATAATTTTGTATTATCTTATGTATTCAAATTTAAGATTATATTTTCATGTTTTTGGCTACCCTTTGGCTACCCAGAATAAAAAAATTCCTATATTTGCAAACAAAGGAATTTAAAAGAAATGGCTACTAAAAAAAAGTTGAGGAGCGATAATACATATATTATTAGTCAAGATACGACAGATAACCCCAAACTTGGGGCTAAGGTATTATCGGACGGTAGAGAAAGTTTGTTTCTCGATTATTATTTGGGATATCAAAAAATATATAACGAAAAACTCGGCAGAGAAGTTACGAGGAAAGACCGGAAAAGGGAGCATTTGTCTTTGTACCTCTGGCAAGCACCGAGGACACCGATAGAGAGGCAACAGAATAAAGATACGTTGGAATTGGCAAAAAAGATAAGGTTTGAGAAGGGGCAGGAACTGTTAGAAATGACAGAAGGATATAGGCTTAAAAGCAATAGAAAAGTAAATTTTTTAGACTATTTCCAGACATATATAGACAATTACACTAAGAAAGATATTAGAATGATCCGGATTGCATTTGGGCGGTTTGTCGATTTTCTTAATGAGACACCGGAATATAACAAGTATAAGGATATGATTAGGCCGGATCAGATTACTAAGGATATGATTCTATCCTTTTCAGAGTATTTGCAAAGCAGGAGTGTCGGGGAGGGGGCGAGAAGCCTATATGCACGTTTTAAGAAAGTGATAAAACATGCAGTCGAGCATGGTGTAATGCGGATAAATCCGTGTTCCGGGATTTCTATAAAAGTAGATGACGGCCAACTAAGGAAAGAAATACTATCACAGGAGGAGATGCAACTTTTGATAAGCACAAAACGGGAAAATGAGAATCCCAATATAAGGAGGGCATTTATTTTTTGTCTCTACTGCGGTTTGCGATTTTGCGATGTTAAAGAACTTACATTTGCCGATGTGGACTATTCTAATAAGCTGTTGAGGTTTGAGCAGAACAAGACAAAAGGACATAGCACAAAAAGCGGAGTTGTTATACCTCTTAACGATAGTTTGTTAAAGTTGATAGGTATGCCGTCAAACACCAATAGCAAGGACGATTTGATATTTCCTTTGCCGAGTTATGAAATGTGCTTAAAATCATTGAAACGTTGGGTAAAAAGAGCCGGAATCAATAAAAATATTAGTTGGCATTGTGCGAGGCATAGTTTTGCTGTCAATATCCTTAATAACGGAGCTAATATAAAGACGGTATCGAGCCTTCTTGGGCATAGTAGCCTACAAATGACTGAAAAGTATATGCACGCCATAGACAAGCTAAAACAGGACGCTATAAACAGCTTGCCGGAACTTGATATTTAATAAACTTATTTATACAGAACGATATGGAAAACAGGGAATCAGAAGTTGATATGCAGCAGCTTTGTAAAGAGTATTATTCAAAGATTCTATTATTAGAAAAAGAAGGTTTTGCGCGTTGCGGATATTATTTAGAAAGTAATAAAGTATTGGTTCGAAGATGGTCTAAAATTGGATCAAAATTCTCGGATTTTGAAGATATAATCTTGTTGCAAATTCGCATAAAATATCAATTTGAACAGATAGAAAACAGCCCAATAGATTTAAAAACAAAGGCGGAAATTTTGTATGCTATGAGGGAAAAATCAAGGGAATATATAAAAAAGTATATAGATTATACAGGTTATGAAATCGGACGACCAAAAGGCGATGATTTTGTCCGTAAATTGTATATTTATTTACAGAATATAAATATGAAAATTTTTAAATGTTTGAAGGAAACAATGTGCCAAATAAGCATAATAAATGAGTATAGCAATTCAACTAAAATAACGGTTGATAAGGATATGGATATTGTGCCTATTGAGGACGGAAGATTAAAGGATCTAATTGAAATCGCCATAGATAAAGGGCTTATTGACAAATATAACAATTGGTTAACCACAAGACAATTACAAGATTACTTTTGCCAAGAGGTATCATCAAAATTGAATCTTTCAAAAAAATATTCAAACGGGAGTCCGACTACAAATTGGAACTTTTTTAAATTAAAATTTGGGTGGAAAAATTTAGGGAATGCAAGAAAAAGCTGGTTACAAATCAAGGGAATGGATGCACATAGTAGAGAAGGGGATAATAATTTTTTACCACAAGGACATGATATTGTAGATGATATTTTCAATGAATTGTGTTATACTTCCACAGAATAAACGCTAAAAATACTCTTGCATACTGGTATTAATAAGTAAGTTTCATATTTTTTTGTGTGATTTTGGTTCAAAACGACTAAACACACCGGTATCACACCGGTGTGTTTTTTTATTTCTTATACCCTATATCTTTGTCCATGTATTCAGAGGGATAGCGAGTGCAAGCCTATCCCAGAAGATTACAACGGGTAAAGACGGGCGAGCCTTGCACCTCAGCTCTGAAAGCCTTGATTCTCAAATCAAAAAAATATGGAAGAGAAAGCAAAAGAGTTTGCCGATTATATTGCGGAAAACATTATCGGAATCACAAAACCAGTATTGACAAGTGAAGAAGCAGCCCGTTACATGGGTGTATCGATGAGTTATTTGTACAAGTTGACAATGGGGCGTAAAGTCCCGCATTACAAAAGCCCGACCGGTAAAATGTGTTATTTTAATAGATCCGAGCTTGAAGAGTGGATGCAGAGTAACCGGGTATCTACTGACGAGGAAATAGGGCAAAAAGCGCAAGAGTATTGCGTGGGAGGGGGTGTAAAATGATAACCCCCAATATTATCTATTATGCCCGTTTGTCATTGGAGAGAAACGGCAGTAAGACACCTAAGTATGTGATTACGGCGACCGCCGGCAACTATGCGCCAATGGAAAAATTAAAAGGCCGTGACGGTCGTGTATCTATGTTCCTCGTACCTAAGACGAGCTACAAATCAAGTGCGCCACAGATGAGGCTACAAGCCAAAGACAGCCTAAATTTTACAGGATTGAAGGATTATTTTATGGACGGTAAAATGAGCGGTTATGCGTATGGCTATGCCCCGACGGTGCAAACATACACAGTAAAAGGGAAAGAAAAGCCTAACCCGCTGTACGGGTATGAAAACGACGGTTTTCTGTTCATAATCCACCAAGACGAGACCGCCACATCGGAAGCCGAGAAAATCATACCGTCGGAAATAGAGCTTATAGTGTTGGAGGGTGCAAAAGTGCTCATACCCTCGTATTGCAAGCAGTTGTGTATGGGAGGTTTTGACGAGATTCTCAATTATTTAAGGAAACAATCAAACGTGTTATAATTATACAAGGTGATGAAAAGAAATGCAAAAACAATAGAAGAAACGAGCGATTATAAAATAGTTGTCGATAACGGATTTGATAACATACCGCTCACTTTTAGGATATGGAAAAATATGAATCTGAAAGAGACGAAAATAGACAACGGATTTGCGAGGGCTATCGGGTTTAACTCACTGGAAGATATGAAGAATAAGGTAGGTGAGAGCATTATAAAATCTCTTGGATATTGGCCTGAATGGACGATTTTAGAAGAAATGGATCCGCTTAATAACATAGGGTTGAATTAGAACGACAGACCGGACAAATCAGACACTTTAAAAAAGAGATATTATGAATAATAATACAGACAAGGAAAATCCGAAACGAGATGCTTTTTCGTTCTTTTGGAGTTTCAAGGATGCTATAATGGGACTTGAAGATGAAAAGGAAAAACTTGCCATTTATGAGGCTTTGACCGATTACGCCTTTCTGGGTATTGAGCCTACCGATTTAACCCCGATATGTAAAATTATTTGGAAGTTGGTAAAACCAAATATCGACTCATCGATTAAACGTTATGATGCCTGTGTAAATAACGGTAAAAAGGGGGCGGAATATGGATCTTTGGGTGGTAGGCCAAAGAATAAAAAAACCCCAAAGGAAACCCCAAAGGAAACCCCAAAGGAAACCCCAGAGGAAACCCCAAAGGAAACCCCAAAGGAAACCCCAGAGGAAACCCCTAAGAAACCCCTTAATAAGAATAAGAATAAGGATAAGAATAATAAAAAAGAAATACTCTCTAACGAGAGTATAAAGAAAAATGCGGCGTCCGCCGCCACACTCAAAAGGAAAGAAGATTTTTATCATTCCCTATTTCCTTATGCCGACAAATACGGGAAAGAAATGCTACGGTCATTCTTCGACTATTGGTCGGAGATGAACGCCTCCCAAACGAAAATGAGATTCGAGAAACAACCCACATGGGAACTATCCAAACGGCTCGCCACATGGGCAAACAACGAGAAAAAGTATGAAAAAAATAGAAGAGCTGCTACCGGAAAGACCAAACAGGAGCGATATGCAGAGTTTGCAGAAGCCATCGCCGCCAAGCTGGCAGCAGGAGATACTGGCAGCCTACAAGACGGGGGAGAATCTGCTCTGCCTTTTTAGCCCCGACAAGCAAATACAGTGTCTCGATGACGTTCTGGGAATTGAAACGACCAATAAAAACAAATATTTAACAATTTGAAAAATGGAAAAAACAGTAAAATTTAAAATTAAATCAGACGGCGAGAAAGTACTCGTCACTGCCGGGTGTTGTGTGTATGCGCTGACTAGGAAAGAAGCGGACGAACTATTTTTGAGGGTAAGGGAATTACTCAACAAGATGGGAACAGCAATAGAAACGGTTGATTTGTCCGGACGGTTCATTTCCGACGTTGCCGGCAAAGAGAAATTCTTTGTATCGAGAGAGGATTTATACAAGGCATACATATCGCTGAAAAGAATACTTAACTACTTATAAATAAAGATTATGAGAAAAGAAGAAGTAAAAGTACTTGCACTGCAAGATGAGCTAAAAGAAGCGAAGAAAGAATGGGACAGGGCATTAGATGATGTTCTGGCCGGCAAGGGGAAAGGGGTATTTGGTAACGAATACGACAGAGCCGAAAGGGAAGCCCGTGAAAAAGTAGAAAAAATAAAAAAGTGTCTGAGAGAGGCGATAGGCGAACGGGATGCCTATTCCGATGAGGAGATAGATGCTATCGTCGGAATAACTAAACCGGAGGAGTTATCACCGGAAGAAGATGCTTTTTTCGATAGGCTGGCCGACACATTCTAAAACGGCATAACACAGGCGTGTGAAGCTGCACGCAACCCAACGGAGGGGGGTGGGTACATACCTAAACGATCCACCTCCCTATTTTTTGAGAAACAAGGTAAAATAAGGCGATTTAAGAGCGTTTCTTTCCTGTTTGGTATAATTTATCATTTTCAAGGAGAAACCTCCGCAAATCGAAAAAGAATAAGCGATAGAGATATTTGTGATGTAATTAAATATTGTTTGTTATGGTGAAACGTGTAAAGTACGGACATGTCAAAGTTGAGGATGCCGGAGAGGTTATCCGCCTCCATGTCGGAAATGCCTACCGTGATTTAAGCGTGTCATACGCTCGTATATTGGCGGGAATAATTAAGAATGCGGCCGATAGGCTCGAACAGAAGCAGAAAGGAGGAGAGTATGCCAAAGAGGATTGACCCGGCCGGATATGTCTCAAAATGCAAAGAGATAATCGAGAGTAATACTATTCGTACTTTGTGCGAACTCGGAGAAGAATGCGTGGGAAGAGTACGTGATAGAGCAGGTGATGAAAGTTGGTACGACCATACCGGAAACTTGCGTAGTTCGGTTGGATATATTGTGCTGTATGAAGGAAAAGAAGTCCAAAGAGGGGGTTTTATGTCAACTTCTGCACCGGAAGGCAACGGGAGCAAAGGGAAACAGGAAGGGCAAAATTATTTAGAAGAAACAGCAAAGACTTTTGCCGAAAGTTCCGGTTTTTCTCTTGTTGTAGTCGCCGGAATGAACTATGCTGAGTTTGTAGAAGCGATGGATAATAAAGACGTACTTTCATCAACTGAACTTTGGGCAAGGGGAAAATGGGAAGAAACAGAACGGAAATTAAAAACGAAGATTGAAGTAGAAATAGATAAACTTGAAATATTTTAGGTGTATGAAAGAAAAGATTTCACAAAAAATTATCGATGTGCTGGGCGATGTCCCTGTGCGGTTTGAAGTAGGAGACAAAGAATATCGTATCTATCCCCCAACTTTGGGGCGGGAGCTTATTTTAGAGAACCTAAAAAAACAGTTGAATATAGACCCGGAACGAGCAAAAAACGAACCATTCGAGGAGGTTATAAAATTGTGTGAGAATAATAAACCCGAAGTGCTTAGAATATTGGCGTACAGTACAATACGACGTAAAATCGATATGTTTAACGATGCGTTATTAAAAAAACGGGAATCTGTTCTTAATACGGTTGATATAAAGGATTTGGCAACACTCTTTTTTACGGTTATCACTAATACGGATTTGCAAGATTTTATTAAACATTTCGGATTGGATAGGGACACCGAAAATCGGAGGAAAATAGCCAAAGTCAGAAGCAAGGATTATGTTGTAACGTTTGGCGGAAATAGCATATTTGGGGGATTGATAGATTTTGCTTGCTCTCGTTATGGGTGGAAACCGGACTTTGTAGTTTGGGGTTTGAATCTTACTACATTGCAAATGTTATTCTACGACCACGCAGATAGCGTTTGTTTAACCAAAGAAGAATTTAAGGCGGCACATTTAAAGGAAGGCGGAGCCGTAATAAATGCCGATGACCCGGCAAACATGAAACTAATCAAAAGCATTTTCAGAGATTGATACTTCCTTAATTGAACTTATAAAATTAAAAAATATGGCAGGAATAAATTTTAAATTTTCAGGAACGAATGACGATGTATTAAAGAAAATACACCAGATTCAAAATGAACTTTCAAAGGTATATAATAAGACTAACAGCACTAAAATAGATCTCGGTAAAGACATCGATTTTTCGTTGTTGGGAGAGAATTTTAAACGGCTTGACCAACAAAGCAGGGACGCATTTAACAAAATGTCTAAGGAAGCGCAACAATACACGAAAGACATACAGAGCAATATACTCGCTTTGCAGCAGGTAGAAAAGATGCAATCCGGATTAAATGCGCTGTACGAGGAGGGAAATGTGGATTTGGATTCATATATTCAGTCACAAGCCCGATTAAATGTGCTTCACGAAGAACTCGCAAAAGCTATACAAGAGAATGAAGCTAATTTGAGAGCTGAAAGTGTAGCCGGAAAGATTGCAGGAGATTCTATTGCAGGGTTACACGCAAAGGTGTTGCTTCTTACTACTGACTACATGAATTTATCCAAAGCCCAAAGGGAGGGTTTAGAGGGGGCTGAGCTACTGAAAAATTTACAGGAGACCCAAACGCAACTTGACAATGCATCCTTGTCAATGAACAAATATGCGGCGGGAGCAAAAACCAGATTCGATGCTTTGGGATTCAGTGTTACACAAATTGCACGAGAACTGCCTGCACTGGCATTTGGTCCACAAATGTTTTTTTTAGCGATAAGTAATAACATAGGTCCATTCCAAGATGCCCTATCGTCGGCTCGAAAAGAATACCAAATGCTAATGGAGGCCGGTAAAAGTGCTACTCCCGTTTGGAAGCAGCTGTTAAAGTCTGTATTCAGTTTACAAACGGGGCTTTCTGTCGCAACTACTTTGCTTGTCGTGTATGGAGACAAGATTACGGAATGGATCAGTACATTATTCCGTGCTTCTGCCGCTGTGGATAAAACAGCGACTAATGTACGGAATTTAAGCCGGGTTATGGACGAAGCCGCAAAGCAATCGGCGGCGGAGCGTGCTGAGTTGGATATTTTATATAAAGCTACACAAGACCAAACCAGATCATTAAAGGAGCGAAACGCAGCAGCAGACGAGTTACAAAGGAAATATCCCGAATCTTTCAGTAATTTGACAAATGAGGCTATTCTAGCAGGGGATGCGGCTAATGCTTACCGAAACTTGACCGAAAACATATTGAAGGTTGCACAGGCAAGAGCAGCAATGAAAATTGTAGAGGAGAATTACGGTAAGATGTATCAATTACAAAAGGCGATAAATGCGGATACTAATTGGACTAATAGACACAAAGAAAGTTCAAAGGGGGGAAAAGCTAGTACAACGACAGTTGTAGGTGGCTCTATAACTGGATATGTACAAACAGGAGAAGCCCTAACGGCAGAAGCAAAAGAGTATAACCGCAGGGTAGAGGCGTTGGAGAAGAATACAAAGGCGATGAAAGATTTTGAAGATGCAAATGAAGCGTTAATAAAATCTATCGATGTAGGAGCTTTTGCTCTTTCAAATGCAAATCCCACCGGATCGATTGACATGAACGCTTATAACGAACAGATAAACAAGATTAACGAACTCCGTGAAAAAAAATCAAATGAACGAATACGACTTGATAAGGATTTGGCGAATCGAGAAGAACAGGCCTATATAAATACGTTAGAGGACGGCATAGAAAAAGAAAAGAGGCAGCGTGAACTGAACAACAAAATAGAGTTACAAGCCATTGAAAGAGATAAAGAGGAATATATCCGTAAAGTTACGGAGGCACAAAAACAAATATTTGAAGCCGAGGAGAACGCCAAAGCCTACAAAGATAAAAACTACAAAAAAAAGACGTTTGACCCTTCCTCAGTCTCTGTTGATACATCGATGTTTGACCGCATGTCAGAATATACCGAACAGAAGCAGGCCAACGAAACGGCAGATTATTATAACAATATTCTCACCAAGTATCAAGACTATATAACGAAGCGTTTAAGCGTTGAAAAGAAATTCCAAAGTGATTTAGAGAAGTTGGAAGCGGCAGGAGGTACGGAGGCACAAAAGGCTGAATTGTCCTATCAGCGAGATGAAGCATTAAACGCCGTCGATAAAGAATTTGCCATGCGTGAAGTTTCGTTCCAGACGTGGGCAAATAGTATAACAAATATGAGTTTGGACGAACTGGAACGGTTGCTTACCGAAGCGGAACAGGAATTAGCACGCATGGAAAATGAAGGAGGGGTAAGCGGAAACGAACTTGCGGTACAGCGTGCAAAGGTAACGGCAACGAAAAACCAAATCGCCAATATAAAAAGTAAAGAAAGCACATCGCCGGATAAACGAAGTATCAAGGAGTGGCAGGAGTTGTATAAAACCTTATCTAAGGTAGAAAGAGAGTTTGAAGAACTTGGAGATACAATAGGGGGCACGGTCGGTGAAATTATATCCGCAGCCGGAAGTATCTCCTCTTCTACATTACAAATGATTGATGGTATTGTAACGCTTGTAAATAGTTCTTCTACTGCCATGTCAGGAACGGCCGAAGCTGCATCTACGGCAATTCAGAATGTAGAAAAAGCCTCCGTAATACTGTCGATTGTAGGTGCAGCCTTGCAAGTCGCAACAAAAATAGCAGGGCTATTTAAACAAGAGTCGTCGTATGAGAAGTACGAAGAATCAAGGGAGGTGTACGAGTCATATATAGATATATTGGATCAGGTAATCGATAAGCAATTGGAGTTGGCCGATTCGCTGGCAGGGGAAAACGCACAGGCGGCCTATGACAAAGCGATAGAATTAACCAAGAAACAGGCAGATGCGGCACGGGCATTGGGTGCGCAATATTACAAATCTAGGGAGTCCGGGGAAAAATCGAAGGGACGCCAAGATTTTAACGACATGTCCGCCGCAGGTTGGCAGCAAGCCGCTGACGCACTAGGTATGTCAACGCAAGAGTTAATCGATATGATGTCAAAAAACATGACTAACATATTTAACCTTCCCGCTGAGCAATTAAAGAAACTAATGGAGGAAGCTCCTCTATTTATAGCACAGTTGGATAGTGAAGCACAAGGGTATATAAGGCAGATTGTCGAAGCGGAGAATGATATTAAAGAGACGACAGAGCGAGAGATGGAGAACGCCACGGGCATATCTTTTGAATCTTTCTCCAATGACATATTAGAGTCCCTGTATGATGTGGAGAAAGGAGCGGAGGACATTGCGGACGACATCGCAGACTATATGAGAAAAGCTCTCATTAAAGCCATGTATGTAAAGCAATATGAACCTGAAATGCGCAAATGGTATGAGATGTGGGCGGAGGCAACAGGAGACGGAGAAATCGACCCGAAAGAACAGGCCGCACTGGATAACCTAAAAAATTCAATTATTCAAGGAGCTGAAGCGGGAGCCGCCGCTATCAATGCACAATTTAAAACAGGTTCTACCACCGAGCAAGAATCAACAGCCGGAGGTTTTGAAACCATGTCACAAGATACAGCAACAGAATTAAACGGACGGTTTACAGCTTTGCAGATAGCGGGAGAAGTGAGTAAGGAGCAACTTGTTTTGTTAAATGTGGCTGCAAATTCACTCCTTCAAATCAATCAAGCAGGGTTTGATAACACAATTCTCCAAATGGTGCAAATAAATAGCTATTTGGACGATATATATACCCTACAAAAGAAGATGTTTAGCCAACTCTATAACAAATTAGATAGTATAGATAGAAATACTAGAAATTTATAGACTGTATGTAAATCCCCTATAAAAGGGGTATTTAAAAAGCCCGCCCACACAATCCATGTGCAAGCGGACTCCGACAGTACTCAACCATCTTAGCCTGCCCGGGCTAAGAACATTGCAAATATAAGGATAATTGAATAAAAGTGTATGAAATTCATACACTTTTTTTATTCCGTAAAATCTACGGATTTAACAAATCCTTTTGCTTTAAATGGGGGGAATTTCCCCTATTTAGATTTGAATTTTGAATAATGCTATCATGATGTAACAAACGTAACAAAACTAACAAATGATAGCATAAAAAGTCCGATTTTTCCGATGCAATAAAAAAGGGAATTGCACAATTTTGTATTATTGAATACGGCGGGATTTTCCGCTATACTTAACATGTTGATTATCAGTTTGAGCGGAATTTTCCGCTTTAACTAAAATACTGGTTATCAGTTTCAGCCCAATTTTGGGCGCAAACAAATGGAATATTTTAATATAAAATGTTGCCGGAAAACGGAATATTTTTTACGCCTTTGTTGCCGGCAAGCGGTAGAGTTTATAAATGCCCTGTCGGAAATCCGAAAAACCAATAAATCAAATGTTTAACTACACACCTCATCAAAGATGTATTTTACATACCCCAAAAATGGTATATGTAAAAGCAACAATACAGGGGAAAATCACGGTAAGATTACGGTAAGGGTAAATATTTTTTTTCTTTGATAGAAAGATCATCATCTTCTTATAGCGATAATCAGATAAAAAGTCGTTTTATCGTGGAACAGCATATTCAACAGCAACCTAACAGCACCTTAAATAAAGATATTATTAAAGATAAATATGATCTCTCTATATATGGAATTGAAAAAATTGAATAAAGTGCATGAAAAACATACACCTTTTTTCTTTGATTTTTTTCTTTGTTTGAAATCATGACTTTACGTCATGTATCCTATAATGTATATTTATTTTCTATGTTTATTTTGTTATATTATTTATGCGGGCGGACATGGGGGCGGACATGGGGGCGGACATAAGGGTGACTTTAATTAAGAGGGTTACTTATTAAGACGGTGATTTATTGAATTTATAGCCTGTAATCTACTGGTTTCAAACTGTTTAACTTTATAATTTAAACTTTTCTGTTTGATATGCCCTACAATGGCATCTTCTAAGCCTTTCATATCCAATTTGCAAGATACATAAGTACGTCTATTATATCCTATTTCAGATTGTAAGAACCCACGTACTACAAGCTCCTTTATCATCTTCTTATAGTGATAATCCGTCGTATATTGCTTGTATGCATATTTCACCTTCTTATCACTTAAAATAAGCTCCAATTCGGCTTGATTCTTAGCCCCGAACATTCTGCACTTAATCATACTGCCGGTAGTTTCTGCAAAATCTTTATTGCCAATAATAGAACGTATTCCGGCATACATGGCGAACAATGCTTTTTCGTAGTCGGTTTTTGTGTTCTTATAGAAATCAAACATCATTTTTTGACTGATTGATACAAGCGGCTGATTGTGAAACCCATTATAAGCAGCATGATAAGTTTTATAAATTTTAGCAACAGAGGATATGTCAAATTTTATTGCAAGGACATCTTTTACTTTCATTAGCCGGCTAAATTCTTCTATCTCATTTTTCAGATCCAGATGCTCCTTGCAATACTCATAAATACTTTCTATTTCTGTATCTGGGATAAATTCATAACTTCTAAATCCGTTATAATACTCATCTCTGTAAAATATATTACCTTCTTCAAGCCTATAAAGTTCTCTTTGAAGGCTCTTTGTTAGTCCACCTCGATAATAACAATACATGAGCTGTTTTAATGCGTTGTATTCGTTTATTTGGAGGGTTTGAGATACACGGTATATCCCTACATCGAAAATATCGCTAAATCCGCTCTTTGGCTTTTTAAATATTTCTTGAATTAGAGGTAATGGGAATAGGATATATTTGAAATCTTCCATATCTTTGCAATTACAATGTTTCTCGCTCGGTTGTCCGTGATGGATCGCCGGGCATTCTTTTTTTTGTTAATCATATACTTTGATATTGATACTTTTTCAACCGTTTTCCAACCGATTGTTATTGCACCTCATCACAAGTTTGTAAAAGGCTGAAAATCAATGTAAAGGATATTTTGCAGACACATCAATACCAGAAAAATCACGGCATGATTACGGCATGGGTAAAATATTTAAAATACGCAGATAGTTGCGTATTCAATTTTTCTTCCTCTTTTTCCAATGCAATAAAAAATATTATTTTATCAATTAATGTAATCCTCAATAATATTACATTTTTCCTTAAATTCTTCAATTATATTCAATTCTTCTTCATTCAGTCCTTTAATGTTTATCCCACATTTCTCACAAAAGATAAAATCAATAGAGTTTTTATGCCCATTTTCACATACAAATTTTTTTTCATCGCATTTAGAAAATATGCCTCCTTTTACATTCTCAATATTGCCAGTATTTGGAAGATTATTTAAATATTCCAATATTCTTTTCATACCTTGTAAATCATTTGTATTGTAATATTCTTTTGTAGCCGATAGTAAATGTATTCCAATATGTAATTCTTGTTTGATTATTTCGTAAATAGAATTTGAATCAAATAAATTATATTTCTCAATCAAATCTCTTATTTTTTTATACTTAAAATATTTGTAAACAAAAGGGATAATATGATTTGCAGGAATTACGGATAAAATTTGTTTTATATTAGTTACCTCTACCCCATTAGAGTTATAATTGACATCTAGTGATATATACCTTTTTATGAGATCCTCTACAATTTCTATTTGAGGGTTTTCTAATAAAAATTCCACCCATTCCTTACATATTGGTGAAGATTTTTTTATTCGTGATACTATGTATCTTCGCTGAATTTCTTTTTGAAGATCTATTGATGAAATTTGAGAATGACAATCCACGGCTTTAATATCTTCATCATTTTTTTCTATAATACAAGCTGTTCCAGAAACAGATACCATAAACATAGATTTATCTCTGCTAGATATTTCGTCGAAATCTACCTTAAATCCAACAATGGCATTTGCCCCTAAGTTTATAGCTTTTTGTTTTAATTCTTTTGATGCTTCATTATAAATAATTTGGAGTTTTCTTTTATATGAGCCAGATCTCCCTCCAAAAAAATCTGTAACCGACGCTGCAAAATCAGAAAACACATTAGTACCTATTACAATATTTGAGCATATTGTATCAATATATCTTTTTATAGGACAATTCTCTATTGTATCAGTAGTTGTTATAATAAATCTGTTTTTCATGGCTTAATCTTTTGACTCGGTTACTTTTAATTTGGTTCCACATTTAGGGCACGTTAAGACATTATTATCGTTATTAGGGCGTTCAAATAGTTCAGATATATCGCAGCCTATGGCATTAGATATGCGTTCCAAAACTTCAACAGATGGGTTGCCGTTGATATGTTGACTTAATCCAGTAGGAGTTATCCCCATTCTTTTAGCAACTTCACGACCTTCTAACCCGTGTTCTTTAATTACTTTCTTAATATTTAAACTCATAGCTTTATTTAATTGGTTTATGCAAACATAAATCTATTATTTGAAATTAAAGTTATCGCTTTATCTAATTATTGTTAATAATAAGTTAAAACTTTAATCATGTATTGCATAATTAAAGTTATCGCTTTATCTTTGTCACATCAAACAAAAACAAACAAAGATATGAAAACGAAAATCGACAAATCGGAACTTTTCAAAATGGCATGGGTAATGTATAAACGCTCTATCTCGGTTCTCGGCCGAGAGTTCTGCCAGTCGTTCAGTGCTTGTTTGAGGAACGCATGGTTTAAGATGAAAGCGGAAGCCCGCAAAGCGGAAAAAGAGGCTCGCCGGTTGATGAAGAAGTCGGAACCCACACAAAAGCCCGAACCGGTTGTATTTGACGCAGCAATGGAAAGAGGGATAACGGAGTATTACAGAAGCCAAAGCGGGCGTTATTGCGGAGATTAAAATAAACAAAACGTTGCTGCTCTTTCAAAACAGCACGAGACGGTGGACCGGTCACGGGGAAAACAAAAACCGGTCCACTTTAATAAAGGCCAACAAAATAAATAAAGATATGAGTACACGGAACAGAACACAATTAAGCGAGATTATGAGCCTTGCATGGCAGTTTGTAAAACGCAACGGATATACGATGTCGGAGGCACTCAAAACGGCATGGGCAAATATGAAGTTGATAGCGCAAATGAAACATCGGATCGTGCGGTTTTATTTCCGCAAGGTGGACGGGACGATTAGAGAGGCATACGGAACACTGAAAGAGTCTATGCTACCGCCGACACAGGGCACAGGAAGAAAGGCAAATGAGACGTTGCAAACGTACTACGACACCGAGAGACAGGAATACCGCTCTTTTAAGCGGGCGAACTTGGTAGAAGTATGCAGTTAAAAAAAGGGGCGGTTTATCCGCTCCGGGGTTCCCTATCCCCTAAAATAGGTGCTTTTTGTTTGTTAAATTATAGACGGGGCAGCCGCTTGTGAAAGTAAGCTATCCCACCGGTAGCGGACATGTCCGGGAGGATTCCCGCTATTTCAAACATAGGTTAAACAATAAGCTTTTTTTATATGGAAACAAATGAATTAAAACAGAAAACCACAGTAGAGAATTTACAAAACGCAAATGAGCAGTTAAAACAGTCTTTGAAGGATGCCCTTATATCGGCTGAACAATTCCGCAAGGAAGCAAAAGAAGAACGAGACAGGGCGAATATGCTTGAAGTTATGCTTCACAGTCAATCTATGGCAGACGATAGGATTAAGAGGAAAATTGTAGATGATGATGAAGTAAGGGATTTGCAACATCTGTGTAAAGGCATAAACGAGTACAATATTCAAAAGCTGTTAGAATTGTTTGTCTTAATGGGCGACCCTAACTATTGGAGTGAGGAGATAGCAAAAATTTCCATGATAATATCCGACCTTATTACACGGGCGGAGTTTGATACCGATGAGGACTATATATATCCACCTGACTATGCAAGTGCGTTTTACAATCTTAAAATGCTATATGAAGCCTTTTTAAGCATGAATAAACATACACAAAAATCCTTTGATGTTCAGTTTTTGATAACAACCAACAGCGGAAAATCTTGTATTCAGTAAAATGTTCAGTCAATGGCGACCCCGTCGTCAATCCGGGCGGCGGGTTATGGAGCAGGGCACAGTAAACAGCGATGATATGAAACATAAGAAGGAAGTAATAAATTTCCCGGTATTTATAATATATCGGGTCTCTATGGAGTTGAAAGACCCCGAACAGCTATTGCAAACGGCGATAGATGTAATTAAATATGCTTCATGTGGCATTAGCCCGGATAGGCTAATGGTCTCGCCGGAGCTATGGGAATGGATAAAAACAGAGATAGACAAATACAATGAACATGAAAAAAGAAATTAAACAGTGTGCCGAAAATCCGGCATACCCCACTAAATTAACCATGTCCTCCGTGGAGATTGCGGTAATGACTGGGAAAAGACATTGCGATGTAATGCGGTCTATCCGGGCAATGGAGCCTGCATGGGAGAAAATCAACGGACGCAAATTTGCGTTGGTTGAATACACCGATTCCAAAGGTGAGAAACGCCCTATGTACCTTCTCGACTGTTACGAGTGTATGTACATCGCCACCAAGTTCAACGACGAAGCCCGTGCAAAGTTGGTATTGCGTTGGGCAGAACTGGAAGAGGAAGCCAGACGGAAGCAGGCAGAAACCGCCCTTATCGCTCCTACTATGGCAGAGGAACGCCTATTAAAGTTGATAGAGGAGCAAGGAGAAACTTTACGGCTACTTAGTGAACGTTTGGGACAAATAGAAAATACAGATGTACAACATAAGGTTAATATGGGTTCACCATACGATCTATATACCATTATATCTTACTGCTTCATTAATGACATACAGTTAACCAGAAATCAGCGTGCCATATTTTCGTATTTGTGTGCGGCTGCCTGTAATAATAGAGATATTTACTATAAAAAGACTGACGGCGGTAATAAATATCCCTATTGGGTAATCGAGCAAGTTTTTACCGATGAACTTATGGGTGATTAAAATAGTGAGGGTAGAATTACCCAAAGGTTACCCAAAGGATAAAATATTTTTTCTGTATAATAGAAATGCAATCGGGCTAAATAATACGCATGAAATTGCGTGTTTATAACGGTCGATCGATGAGGGGCAAATTATGGATATGGGCAAAGTGCGGAAAATCTTCCACAACTATACGAAAATAGGCTGTATCGTATAAAATAATGAGGAAAATTTTCCACATCATTCGTTTTGTTAAATATTGATAAATCATAAAACATTTATACTTCAATATTTTGCATATACAATAAAATGGAGTATCTTTACCATGTAATCAAAAACAAACAGTAACCAATTAAAAAAACGATATGAAAACTCAAATTAAGGACTTAATCAGTGGCCGTAAAGATGTGATAATCGACGAAACGAATGCCAAGTATGACAATGCCAATAAATCTACCTCTCATAACGGGTTTGCAGGAACAAACAAAGAAGAACGCACAGAAATAGCACGGCGTGTGATAGAAGAAAATCCTGACGGGCTGAATATTGAGATTAAAGGTGTTTTATTGTCGTTAAATCGTATATCTTCTGAATCTGGCAAAACAGTCTGGTTTGAAAGCGA
>OLPF01001633.1_pt1 | contig 17542 bp, 13 predicted proteins | sample 1673121 | NCBI WGS metagenome assembly OLPF01 (sample SAMEA3136756, study PRJEB25190) | human gut metagenome
CCTTGTAGATGGTCTTGAGCTGGGACTGGGACTGCAAGATGATTGCCGCCGAGATTTCCCGGCTGCGGATGGTGGCGATTAGCTTATCGAACTTCGGTATCTGGCCGATGTTCGCAAACTCGTCCAAAAGACAGCGGACATGAACAGGCAGTCTGCCGCCGTACTCGTCATCCGCCTTATCACAGAGCAGATTGAACATCTGAGAATACATGATGGCACAGACAAAATTGAAGGTGTCATCCGTATCGCTGATGATCACGAACAGGGCCGTTTTCCTGTCTCCGAGGGTGTCCAGCTCCAATTCGTCGTAGCTCATCAGCTCCCGCAGCTCTGCAATGTCAAAGGGAGCAAGTCTCGCGCCGCAGCTAATCAGGATCGACTTCGCGGTCTTGCCAGCCGCTAACTTGTATTTGCGGTACTGCTTCACTGCAAAGTGATCCGGATCCCTCGCCTCCAACTCATCAAACATGATGTCCACCGGGTTTTTGAAGTTTTCGTCATCCTCTCTGGCTTCCGAGGCATTGATCATTTCGAGCAGAGTAGTGAAGTTTTTCTCGTGTTCCGGTGCCTCGTACCAGATGTACCCGATGAGGGCCGTATAGTAGAGCTTTTCAGCCTTCACCCAGAAATCCTCGCCGGACTTATCGCCGTCTCCTTTCGTGTTGACGATAATTGTATTGACCAGCTTGAGGATGTCCTTCTCGCTGCGGATGTACGAGAACGGGTTATAGTGCATGGATTTCTTGAAATTGATCGTGTTCAGCGACTTGATCACATACCCGTTTTTCTCAAGCATTTTGCCCGTTTCCACCAAAAGAGTGCCTTTCGGATCGGTGACTATGAAGCTGACCGGATAATCCTTCGAGACGCACTGCATGAGGTTGGGCTTCACAAAAAAACGGGTTTTGCCGGAACCTGAACCGCCGATGACCATGATGTTCTTATTCCGGGCGTACTTTGGCTGCTTCGGGCGGCTGTTCATGGTCAGCGCCTCGGTCTGGGTAAGGATGACATTGTTTTCAAAATTATCATCCATATACGGCCTGATGTCCTCCGGTTTGCCCCATCGGGCAGATCCGTATTCTTCGCCCTGACGGAACTTCTTGCGGTTTTTGCCTTTCACATAAACCGCCAGCTTGAGCAAAGCTCCTGCCGCTACGCCGATGAGCAAGTCAACCGGATGAAAGCTGGGCAGAGGATTTGCAAATGCTGTCCCGAAGTTGGCAAAGCCCCCGGTGAGCTTGTCGATCAGCTCAATTCCGGGAGCCTGTCTGAACAACGCAGCGATCTTGTCCACAAAATAGAACGCGAACACATACGGGAAGTTGAGAAGAATCAGGCGTTTGGTGTCGAGCTTCTTTTTCACAGCTCCACGCCCCGATCCTTGGTCTTAACCTTGACCTTCTCTCTGTGCTTGGCCTTGGACTGCTCTTGCTCATGGGAGAGCTTGCGCCGGAGAGAAGGCTTGTCCTTCTGCTTGACTGTCCTTGCGGAAAACTCCTTGAAAGCCTGTGTCATCACATCCACATCACGCCCTTTGAAGAATACGATGTAGCGAGGCGGCTCTTCCGAAGTGTCCTTTTTGAGCGCATAGTCAATCCCATATTTGTTGGCGGTGCGCTGGAAGGACTTGATATTTCCGTCGGTCACTTCAATGTTGCTGATGGCGGCATTCTGAGCCACGAGATGCTTGATGGACTGCTTGCCCCGGTAAGTCTTGGGCTGAGAGGCGGTTTTCTGAGCCTTCTCAATTTCCTCCACGAACTTCTTGAGAGCTTTGTCCAGCACCTCAGCAGTGATTTTGCCGCCCTTGATGGCGATAGCAACAACTTTGGTATTTACTTCATCCTGCATGGGAACCTCCTTTCTGAGAATCGCGAGGTCAGTTCAACACTAAGGTGGTACTCCCCAATAAAAAATGATTGTCACGTTTGATACCTCCTTCCTGAGTGGATTACTTCTGACCGTAGAGATCATGATTTACGAGAGCCGAATAGTAGTTGTCCATCGTCAGGGATGCGTTATACAGTGTCGTGAGCATATATGCTCTGATGTTCCGAATGTCGGAAGGGCATTCATCCATTGCATGAAGGACATACTCTATATGGCTGCTGTTGAGCTTGAGGAAACGGGATTTTACTACTTGCTGCGGCATATCCTCGCCGTTGATACGGATAGTGGGACGAGTAGAACAAATCGCGTCCAGCATGATCTCGACCATTTCATTTACGCGGTCAGTATCAAACCGGTGATCCTGAGAGAGTATTTCAAGCTCAAGATTATCTCGGATAAGCTCTTCATATCTCGCTCTCTCGTCAATCCCATCCATCCCATCAAGATTGATAGATTGATAGTTACTCAAAGAGTTATTTCTTTCTTGAGTAATTACTTGATTAGTATTTATTTGTGCCGGATTTTCCTCGTGTGGTTTTTCCATGTCTGGCTTATCCACATCGGGATTTTCCATGTGTGGATTATCCGTGTGTGGTAAATCCGGTTGTGGCTCTTCGTATATCTCAAAGACCATGCTGCTCATTCTGCCTTTATCATCCCGTTGTCGGTGTCGGACGAGATAGCCGTGTTTCTCAAGCTCTTTAAGGGCTGAGAGGATGGCATCGGGACCTTCCTTGCAGATCGCAGACAAGCCGCGAGTGGAGAACTTCCAGCCATCATTGAACGAGAGCATCTTTGAAAGAAGACCGACTGCCTTGAGGGACAGATTCTTGTCTCTGAGGTGGAAGTTCGCCATGACCGTATAACTGCGATTTTTATTTACGCGGTAGACTGCCATGTGATCAGCTCTCCTTTGGTAAGAGAGCTGCAAGTTCATTCTGCTTTTTCATGTACTTGAGCCGAATGATTTCTTTGCCCTTTGGCGTGAAATATGTCTGTGATCCTGTGAACGAGAAGGTCACGAAATCACGGACGATGAATAAGCCCTCGTTGCTTTGCTTGTTGTACGGAAGAAGCTGACCAGAGGGAGATCGGAACAGGAATTTCTCTTTGAGAAGAAACTGGACGAATTTGCGCTCCGGGATTTTAAGCTCCTTCGCCGTCGTTCGGATATTGGTGCAGTCATCCGGATTGATGAAGGCATCAAAATAGTCTGCTTTGGGCTTCGCTTTGGATAACTCAGCTTCCAATGCCGTAGTGCGTCTTCTTTCTGCAAGAAGTGCGTCTGCAAACTCAAAGATGACAGCGGGATCATTTTGAATGCGCTGCAATAACGGCTCGGACAAATAACCTCCCGTCTTTCGGATGGCGGGGATGACCTCATGAGTGATCCAGCGTTTGAAGGCTTTGGCTTCGGGTTTTCGAGAGCTGAGAATAAGCGAGTAAAGGCCAGCTTCGTTTACAAAAGAGAGTTTGGATTTGCCGCTTGCAGCACTATCATTTGAAATGATAGTGGTAAATCTCTCGTCTTCCTCCAGTCGGCTAAGAGCTTGGGGAGCATTCTTGATCTCCAATGCTTTACACACATCAGAAGCGGCAAACCAAGGTTCGCCATCAATCAGCGTTATGCGGACTGCGCCAAACTGTTCATTCTGAAATACTTCAATTTTGTTCTCCATTTGATTTTTCCTTTCTGGCAGCAGTGCTGTATGTGTTTTCGTTTCGTGTTGATACGGGGACGAGGTAATAAGGGCATTCTTCAAAAACGCAGGACTGATATTTCCAATAAGGGCGATGGAATCTGCATGACCGGCATTCCGGGCAGATTCCATCGCAGCCGCTATCGTAGTGGTTATACGGCGTTTCTTTCATCAATGCCTCAAACGCCAATGAGCATCCTTTTGGGTACATTTTGCTTACCTCCATTTTGTGATAGAAATAGAAAAAGCCCCGTCATTGTTCTGCTACGCGCAGTGCAATAACGGGGCTTGCCGTGTATTAAGTTTTTGCAGGAATTACAGAAAACTTACGGTTTACTGTTTGGACAAAATCAGCGAAACACCATTTGAAAGGGATATTATATCAAGCAACTGTGAATGCTGCGTGACATCATTCATCAATCTGGTCAAAGAAGCTGCTTATCCAATTTTTTTAATTCTTTCAAGAAAGTCGAAACGAACAGTAGATGTCGCCAAGATTTTCTTTGTATGCCGCATGAGTATGGCGATATAAGAAACTCCGCAAGGCCGATTTTAGGAATAATAAACTTTCCTGAAATCTTGAAGCCAACGAGCTTCTTGGCATTACACCAACGATAAATTGCTGTGCTGCTGTAACCGGTTATTTCCATTGTTTCCTCAACAGAAAGCAAATCACCATAAGAGGCAAGTTCTGTTCGTGTGTATTCTTCAAAGAGCTTTTTTTCAATCTCCGATAGACTACTCAACTCATATCTGAATGTATTTCGTGATCTCCGATAACCTGAACGATCTCGATACCAATGGTCCGGTGCGCCATATTTCTCAGGATGTATTTCGCGGTCAATCAAATAAGTTATTACATCGTCGGTACGGATTGTGTACCGGCGTGTTTTTTTGCCAGTGTCCTTACAGGGGACTAATCCGTTTTGCAGAAGATGAAGGGCTGTTGCTTTGCTGATGTGAGCTATCCGATAGAACTGTTCTTTGGAGATCGTTTCAGGATAGGCTCTGCGGATAGCATCATATTTTTTCTCTGTTTCAGTCATGCTGATAACCACCTTTTTAGGTATTCGGTACAAGGTAGGTGTTATCTGCATTTATAGGGTTTTGTTCTCCCCTTGTTCTCCCCAAAATCCCTTTCAAAACTCGTTTTCTCCCCTGAATCGAGCAAAAGAGGGGATTCATTCGAACTCCTTTTATATCAAGGTTTTTGGGCGTTTGACACCCGAAAAGCCTTGATATTGCTCACTTTTTCGAAGTCCTTCATTGTCCGCTAAGTTCCTCTATTTCCTCTAAAGTTCCAAAGCCTGACTATGACTCGAAATCGTTTGATCCGCAAGGGTCCGTGGGTTCGAATCCCACCGTCTCCGCCAAACGAAAAACCGTTGAGTTTCAAGGATTTCCTTTGACTCTCAACGGTTTTTTGCGTGATGAAGGGGCCAGGTTCATCACCTGACCCCAACTTTTATTTATCCTTTTCCCAATGCTGCGTTCTTTTCGTAGGCAGCAATCACAGCGTCCATCATCGCTGCCCGGACAGAACGTTGTTCCAAAGTACGTACCCCCTGAATGGTACTGCCGCCTGGACTACACACCTCATTTTTTAGCTGCTCTGGATGCTTTCCTGTCTCCATAACCATCTGAGCAGAACCAAGCAAGGTTTGTGCTGCCAGTTGAAGGGCATCTGCCCTGGGCAAACCACAGGCCACGCCGCCATCTGCCATAGCATCTATCAGCAAGTATGCAAAGGCTGGGCCGCAACCGGAAATCGCGGTCCCTGCATCAATGAATGACTCCGAAAGATGGACCAGACGGCCGGACTGGGCCAGCAGTTCCAAGAATGCCGTCTCATCCTCTGGCTGGACACCGTTTCCGTAGTCGTACAAGATTACTCCCTGGCCCACTGAGACCGGTGTATTTGGCATGATGCGGATAACAGGGCAGGTCCCTCCCGCCATTTCTTCTAATTGGGAAATGGTTAGGCCAGCAGCCATAGAGACAAGAATAGGTTTCGTTTCCCGCGCAGCTAAGACAGGTTGAAGCTCTTGTAAAACATCAGACATCAAATGGGGCTTTACACCCAAGAACAGGAATCGGCTCTTTTCTGCTGCCTCCGCGTTGCTTCCCCAAGAAAAGGAAAGTTGCTCCGCCAGTTTTTGGGCACGCTGTGGCGTCCGATTCGCTAAAATTCCGTTGTGGGTCACTTGGCTGACAGTGCGGGCTACTGCACTGCCCATATTGCCACAGCCGATCAGGCCAAAGGTATAGTTCATAAAAACCTCCTAAAATGGTAGACAGTTGGAAGGGATCGATTTGATTTTACCACAGTACAAAACCACAAACAAGGGAAGTCAAGGCATATAGAGGCAAAAAATCCCGTCAGAATGGAAAAAGCAGCAAGGGAAAGAGGAAGCCCTTTTGTCTCTCCCACCAAGGTTTGTGAAACCAAGAAGAATGACTCTTGCGTCTACGGAAAAGGTGGGGTAAAATTTAAAAGTACAGACAAAGGAGGCTTACCAAAGATGGATCAAAAAACCTTGCAAGAGATCACTCTGATTGACCGTACCGGAACCAACAGCACCAAGTGGGATGATCTCCGCGCCTCCTTTGGCGAGGATGGCTTGTTACCCGTTTGGGTCGCAGACATGGACTTCAAAACGCCACTGTGTGTGCGCCAAGCCCTTCACGAAGCAGTAGACCAGGGGGCGTTTGGCTATTATAAAATTCCGGAAACTTATCATCAGAGCATTTTAACCTGGGAGGAAACACGGCACGATGCCCACTGGAAGGAGTCTTGGCTTAGAACAACGTCTGGTGTAGTTACAGGATTGTTTCACGTACTTTCTGCAATTACACAACCTGGAGATGCTGTTTTAGTCCAGACACCAGTGTACTATCCCTTTTATCGCGTCATCGGTCATACCGGTCGTCGAGCCGTGTATAGTCCACTACGCGAAGAGAATGGTGTGTATACGCCTGATTTGGAAGATCTGGAACAGAAAATCACAAGGGAACATGTAAAAGTATTTTTGCTCTGCTCCCCACATAATCCGGTTGGTCGTGTCTGGACAGAAGATGAACTGCGTGCTATGTTGAGCATCTGTCGCCGTCATGAGGTACAGGTCATCTCGGATGAGATTCACCATGATATTCTCATGCCAGGTCATCGCCATATCCCTGCCGTTAGCTTGTGGTCTGGTCCAAATCCACCGATTACTTTCTTTTCTGCCAGCAAAACATTTAACTTAGCCGGCATGAAAAACTCGATCCTGGCGATCCCACAGAAGGAAACACGCACAAAATTTGATGCTTTTGAACGCTCTCTCGGTACGAGCTCTAGCAGCACCTTGGATTACGTGGCAGTGACGGCCGCATTTACCAGTGGGGCTGATTGGTTGGATGGTGTATTGGCAGAGATTTTTGCCAACTACCAAAGTGTAAAGACGATTCTTTCTGATTTCCCTCAAGTAACAATTTCTCCTCTGGAAGGTACCTACCTTCTGTGGATCGATTTAGGAAAAGTCGTTCGTCGGGAAAACTTGCATCACTTCGTTCAATCAGACTGTGGCTTGGCACCGGACTATGGTCATTGGTTTTTCCCTGAGGGAGTGCGGGATGATACACATATCCGTCTAAATTTAGCAGCTCCCCAAGCTACAATCAAAAAAGCCGCACAGCAACTGGCTGATGGTATTCGCAAAAAATTGGCCGAAGCCTAATCAACATGTTATCCCTATCCCGGTAGGATAGACACCGGAAAAAATATGCATACCAAAAGAAAGGAAGCTCACAGCATGGAATTTCTACACACTGACAAAGCGCCGGCTGCGATTGGCCCCTATTCTCAGGCCGTCGAAACCAATGGGTTCGTCTTCACCTCTGGCCAGCTGGGAATCATCCCCGATACGGGTGCCCTGGCCCACAGCATGGCCGCTCAGACTGTTCAGGCACTGGAAAATGTCGTCTCTGTCTTGAAGTCTGCCGACCTGGCACTGACTAACGTGGTAAAGACCACCTGTTTCCTGAAAAACATGGAGGATTTCTCTCTGTTCAATGAGATCTATTCTCAGTATTTCAAAGACCATAAGCCTGCTCGCTCCTGCTTCGCAGTAGCTCAGCTGCCTAAGGATGCTTTGGTCGAGATCGAGGTTATTGCTACTCGATAACGGTCACACAGCCCTTTTGAAAACATGTGGAGAACGGTATGGAAAAGATGTCCATACCGTTCTTTTTCCAATTGACATTCAGAGCACATAGGTACATGATAGGCAGTAATAAAACTCCGAAGTTTCCACTCAGTTTTATTAAAGAAAGGAGCTCTCCTTTGATCGAAGATTATATTACCTCTCGTTTAGAGCCACAGATTCTTTATTATGAAAAACGCAGTGCCCTATTTCGTCGAGAACACAATGCACTGTCGATTCTCACGCTGTTTCTTATGGCGTCTATCCCATTTCTCACGCTTTTGCTGGAACTTTCCTCTGGTGTTCGGTTCGCTATTGCAGCAGTGGGAATCGCTACATCCATACTATCTGCGATTCTTTATTTCCACAACGCAAGAGAGCTATGGAAATCGTACCAGGAGACAGCACAAGCTTTATATGCTGAAAAAAGAAAAATATCTTTATATCGCAGGTGCTTATCAAACTTTCGATTCACAAGCAGAAAAGGATGCACGTTTTGTAGAGACTTGCGAAGCAATTATCAGCAGAATAGAGCAATAAATCGTCAGGATCAAGCAGCTCCGGTAGGTTTTGGTATGGCGTAATCTGCATACTAAGTACAACCATTTTTGACGGAAGCCAGCAACGAAATTTCATAATCTTAAAAATTCCTGGATGAAAAACTTGTTTTTTGGCAAAGTCGACAGAGTTTTACAAATCTCAGAGAATTGGTTGACAAATGGCCTGGTCAGTTCTATAATACGCCCATAAAGGCAAAGGCGTCTTTTCAGTGATTTCTGAAGAGACGCCTCTGCCTTTATTTTTAGTTTTACGTGAAAAGAAAGGGTGTTTTACCATGGCAACTGTACCAGAATATTTTGGAAGTTTGGTCTTCGATGACAGAGTAATGAAAGCCAATCTGCCCGCAAAGGTCTACGCTTCCCTGCGCAAGACCATCGACGAAGGCAAGACGTTGGATCTCAGCGTGGCCAACGCAGTGGCATCCGCCATGAAGGACTGGGCAGTGGCCAATGGCGCGACCCATTTTACGCATTGGTTCCAGCCCCTGACCGGTGTCACAGCTGAGAAGCACGACAGCTTTATCGCACCTTCCCCTGACGGAGGGGTCATCATGGAGTTCTCTGGAAAGGAACTTATCCGCGGTGAACCGGATGCCTCTTCTTTCCCCTCCGGTGGCTTGCGGGCAACATTTGAGGCCAGAGGCTACACCGCTTGGGACCCCACATCCTATGCCTTTATTAAAGAAAAGAGCCTGTGTATTCCCACTGCATTCTGCTCCTACGGTGGTGAAGCATTGGATAAGAAAGCTCCCCTGCTGCGGTCTATGGAAGCCCTGAACAAACAGGCACTGCGTATTCTGCGGCTGTTCGGTAACACCAAAGCTAAGTATGTCCACACCTCTGTGGGGCCTGAGCAAGAGTACTTCTTGGTAGACGCCAAGATGTATGCGCAGCGCCGGGATTTGCGTTTCACTGGCCGTACCCTGTTTGGAGCCAAGCCTCCCAAAGGACAGGAGATGGACGACCATTACTTCGGCTCGATCAAGCCTCGTGTTGCCGCCTATATGGCTGATCTGAACGAGCATCTCTGGAAGCTTGGTATTTTAGCAAAAACGCAGCACAACGAAGTTGCACCTGCACAGCATGAGCTGGCCCCCATTTACACGACCACCAATGTAGCCGCCGACCACAACCAGCTGACCATGGAGATCATGCAGAAAGTTGCTTTGAAACACGGCTTAGTGTGTCTGCTCCATGAAAAACCCTTCGTAGGAGTCAATGGCAGTGGCAAGCATAACAACTGGTCTTTGGCAACTGACACCAATGTAAATCTACTCTCTCCCGGTGAGACGCCCTATGAAAACGCACAATTCCTTCTGTTCCTCTGTGCTGTCATTCAGGCAGTCGATGATTACCAGGATCTGCTGCGAATTGCGGTAGCATCTGCCGGAAACGACCATCGTTTGGGTGCCAATGAAGCACCACCTGCTGTGGTTTCCATCTTCCTGGGTGATGAACTGAACGCTGTTCTGGAAGCACTAGAAACCGATACACCCTATGAGGGGATCGAAAAAATTCAGATGAAACTCGGCGTTGATGTCTTACCCAAATTCAGCCGGGACACGACCGATCGGAACCGCACCTCCCCCTTTGCCTTTACAGGCAATAAATTTGAGTTCCGTATGGTTGGTTCCTCGGACAGTATTTCTTGCACCAACATTATGTTGAACAGTGCTGTTGCAGAAAGCTTGAAAGTTTATGCAGACAAGCTGGAATCCAGCAAAAATTTCGACGTCACGCTTCACGACCTGCTCCAGACAACGATTCGGGAACACAAGCGTATCATCTTCAATGGCAACGGTTATGATGATGCCTGGATCCAGGAAGCAACAGAAAAAAGAGGTCTGCTGAACTATCGCACTACGCCTGACTGCCTGCCTCATCTGCTGGATGAGAAAAACGTAAAGATGCTAACGGGACAAGGTGTCTTTACAGAGGCAGAATTGAAGTCTCGGCTTGAGATTTCTTTGGAGAACTACTGCAAAACGATCGTCATCGAAGCCAACACCATGGTCAGCATGGCTAGAACGGAAATCGCTCCCGCCATGGAAGCTTATCTCACGGAGATTGCAAAGGCAGCGATGACCAAAAAAGAACTAGACCCTACGTTGCCTCGTACTTATGAAACGGAACTGATCCAAAAGCTCTCTACTCTTACTGTGCAGATCGCCGCACGCACAGACGAATTGGAGCAGGCTGTTTTGGACCTGGAGCAGGCTGAGTCCATGGAACAGGAAGCCTATGCTATCCGCGACAGCATCCTGCCCAAAATGTGCCAGCTGCGTCTTCCCTGTGATGAAGCGGAAACTCTGACGGCTAGAAAGTACTGGCCTTTCCCCACCTATGGCGATTTGCTGTTTGGTGTAAACTAACCATTTATTTTCCCCCTTCCACAGAAAGTGGAAGGGGGACAGAAATTTTTAACCTTTGAGCAAATGGAGGTATTCACGATGTGTTCGATTATGGGATATTGCGGCCCGGATTTTGACCTGGCCATGTTTGAAGAAGGTTTCTCCCGTACAAAATCTCGAGGCCCAGATGACAGCCGGATCATCAATACAGGGGATGGCCTTCTGGGATTTCATCGACTGGCGATCATGGGACTGACACCTCTTGGAATGCAGCCTTTTCATTTGGATGGCAGCTATGTAGTGTGCAACGGTGAAATTTATGGCTTTGAGCAGCTGAAAAAAGAGCTGGAACCAAAGTATACCTTTCAAAGCGATTCCGACTGTGAGATCTTGCTTCCTCTTTACAAAGAGTACGGCGTAGACATGTTCGCAAAGTTGGACGCTGAGTTTGCCTGTATTATATACGACGGCGAAGCAAAGGAGTACATCGCCGCCAGGGACCCCATTGGCATCCGCCCGCTGTATTACGGATACGACTCCAATGGGGTCATCTTATTTGCCAGCGAAGCAAAGAACCTAGTTGGTCTGACCGATCAGATTTTCCCCTTTCCTCCCGGTCACTACTACAAAGGCGGAGAGTTCATCTGCTACCGGGATATTGCCAAGGTCGATCAGATCTGTCATGATGACCTGGAAACAGTATGCCATAAGATCCATGACAAGTTGGTGGCCGGTGTAGAGAAGCGTCTGGTGGCAGACGCTAAGGTGGGTTTCCTGCTCTCCGGTGGTTTAGACTCTTCCTTGGTCTGTGCCATCGCTGCCAAAAAAAGCAAAGAGCCGATCCGCACCTTTGCCATCGGTATGAGCGAAGATGCCATTGACTTGAAATATGCCAAGCAAGTCGCAGAGTATATCGGCAGTGATCACGCGGAAGTCATCATCACCAAAGAAGATGTTCTTGAGGCTCTGGAAACCGTTGTCCAGCTGCTGGGCACATTTGATATCACGACCATCCGAGCCAGCATGGGCATGTATCTGCTGTGCAAAGCCATCCATGAGACAACGGATATCCGCGTACTGTTAACCGGAGAAATTTCGGATGAGCTGTTTGGCTATAAATACACGGATTTTGCACCGGATGCCGCCGCCTTCCAGGCGGAAGCCGTGAAACGTATCCGAGAGCTACACATGTACGATGTCCTGCGGGCCGACCGCTGTATTTCTGTCAACTCACTGGAAGCACGGGTCCCCTTCGGTGATCTGGACTTCGTACAATATGTGATGTCTGTAGATCCAGAGATGAAGCTGAACAAGTACAACAAGGGCAAGTACCTCCTGCGCCATGCGTTTGAAGACGTTGATTACCTGCCCCATGAGATCCTGTGGCGGGAAAAAGCCGCGTTCTCCGATGCAGTCGGTCACTCCATGGTAGACTACTTGAAAGAATATGCCGAAGGGTGTTATACTGAAGAGGAATTCGAGGCAAAGCGTCAGAAATACACCCACGCACAACCCTTCACAAAAGAGTCTCTTTTGTATCGGGAGCTATTTGAAAAATACTATCCCGGCCAAGGGGCCATGATCGTGGATTTCTGGATGCCCAACAAAACATGGGAAGGTTGTGACGTGGACGATCCTTCTGCCCGTGTATTGTCCAACTATGGGGAGAGTGGCGTATGAGAACAAAGTATATTTTTGTGACCGGCGGCGTTGTTTCTGGCTTAGGCAAAGGTATTGCTGCAGCCTCTTTGGGCCGCCTTCTGAAGCAAAGAGGGCTTCACGTCAGGGTCCAAAAGCTAGACCCCTACTTGAATGTCGATCCTGGTACCATGAGTCCCTATCAGCACGGAGAAGTGTTTGTCACAGACGACGGCGCTGAAACAGACCTTGATTTGGGGCACTATGAGAGATTTATCGATGAGAGCCTTACTAAAAACAGCAATATAACTACCGGCAAGGTCTATCATTCCGTGATAACAAAGGAAAGACAGGGCGCGTATCTTGGAGGAACAGTTCAGGTTATTCCGCATATTACCGATGAAATAAAGCAAAAGATTTATGATGTTGGCAATGAGGGAAATTCTGATGTGGTTATCACTGAGATAGGCGGCACGGTAGGCGATATTGAAAGTCAGCCGTTTTTGGAGGCTATTAGGCAGGTTGCCGGTGATGTCGGCAGAAACAACGTTATGTATATACATGTTACGTTGGTGCCGTATCTTAAAACGTCGGGCGAACTTAAGTCAAAGCCTACACAGCACAGTGTTAAGGAGCTTCTCAGTATAGGGATCCAGCCGGATATGCTTATTTGCAGGAGCGAAGTTCCGCTTGAGGAATCACAGAAAGATAAAATTGCGCTGTTCTGTAATGTTTCAAAGGATTGTGTTTTTGAGAATCTTAACTGTGACACAATATATGATGTCCCGATTATGCTTGAAAATCAAAACCTGTCTGGGAAGGTTTGCGAACGTCTCGGTATTGAGGCAAGTGAGCCTGATTTGACAGAGTGGAACAGTATAATCGAAAAGGTTAAAGGACTTGACAAAAAAGTCAAAATAGCTTTAGTAGGTAAATACGTTGGTCTCCATGACGCTTATCTAAGCGTAGCCGAAGCGTTAAGGCACGGCGGATTTGATTTGGGGGCTGAAATAGATATTGACTGGGTTGACGCTGAAGATGTAACGGACAGCAATGCTGAAGAACTTTTGGGCAAAGCCGATGGGATTTTGGTTCCCGGCGGTTTTGGAGACAGAGGTATTGAAGGGAAAATTTCCGCTATCAGATATGCCCGTGAAAACAAAGTCCCATTTTTGGGCATTTGCCTGGGAATGCAATTGGCAGTAGTAGAGTATGCTAGAAACATGGCGGGTCTGAAAGGCGCCCACAGCTCAGAACTTGATGAGAACACTGAGTATCCGGTTATAGATTTAATGCCGGAACAGAAGGAAATATCAAATATGGGCGGTACAATGAGGCTTGGCGCTTATCCATGCAAGATTCAGGATGAAAGTGTGTATGCTAAGGAAGCATATGGCGGAGCTGAGCTTATCAGTGAGAGACACAGACATAGATATGAAATGAATAATGACTATAGGGATAAACTGAAAAACGCGGGTCTCACTATCGCAGGAACATCTCCTGACGGAAGACTGGTTGAGATTGTGGAGGTTAATGACCATCCCTGGTTTGTGGGGGTTCAATTCCATCCGGAGTTTAAGTCAAGACCGAACAGACCGCATCCGCTGTTTAAGCAGTTTATATATAATTCGCTACTTTGTTCACAAAAATAGAACTTTAATTTTGGTGAATTTGTTACAAAACTATGAAAAGGGAAAATACTTATTGACAATTTGCCCTATTTGGTGTTATAATCTGTAATAAGCTAAAGGAAAAGTATGATAGGATAAACACGTTCTGTCGTCTCTTCCCGAAGTTTATATATTAATTTTGTAAAAAAATTAAAATTTTAATATTTTAAGGAGGATTTGAGACATGAGAAATCTCAAAAAAGTGATTGCTTTGATAGCAGTTTTTGCTATGATGGTAAGCACAGTTGCTTTCGCTGCCACATTTGGTGACGTTAAAGAAGGCGATAATTACTATGAAGCGATCGAAACATTAAACAAGCTTGGCATTTTGACAGGCGACGACGAAAACAATGATGGCGTTATGGAATACCGTCCTAACGATTCTATCACAAGAGCTGAAATCACAGTTATTGTTGCTAGAATTCAGGGACAGACAGGCGCTGTAGCTCAGGCAGACACAGTATTTACTGATGTTCCTTCTACATATTGGGCATCAGGTTATATCGCTAGCGCTACAAACCAGGGTATCATCAATGGTTACGGTGATGGAACTTTTGGTCCTGACGATAAGGTTCTTTACGAAGACGTTATCAAAATGTTAATGGAAACACTTGGTTATAAGCCATATGCTCAGAACAACGGCGGATATCCTACAGGTTATATCCTCGCTGCTCAGAGACAGAGCGTTCTTAAGAACGTTGTTGGCGGAGCTGAAGGTACAGAAGCTACAAGAGGTCAGGTTGCTCAGATGACTTACAACGCTATTGATACTCCTTTGATGGAGAGATACGTATACGGCGGAGAAGCTCAATACGTTATCTGGGATGGCGAGTCATGGAGCCCAAGAAAGACTCTCATGAATCAGGCTCTCGGTATCAACAAGCTTAAGGGTGTAGTAACAGAGAACGAAGTTACAGCTCTTGACGCTGCTGTTCAGATCGACACAGATGCTACACAGCAGATTAAGCTTTATGTTGAGGATAACTACCTCGGTTCAAATGACACAAACAGTGATTACGAAGTTGATTCTGTATACCCATTCTACACCGGTGACACAAACGCTGCTGATTACCTCGGTTATGACGTAGTGCTTTATGCTCAGGACAACAAGAATGAGACAGATACAATTCTTTCTATCACAGAAGCTACAGGTAAGAATTCAAAAGTTGAGTTTACACTTGACAAGTTCAACAGCTATGATGCTGACACAAATAACCTGAGCTACATGAAGAATGACACAGACAAGAGTGCTACAAAGTTAAAGCTTCAAACAACTTCTAACAGAGTTAACTATTCTGATTCACCGGCTATCATTTATAATGGTATAGCTTACAGCGGCACACTTGAAAGCTTATTCGGAAGCTACGAAGGCGACGAATCAGGATTAATCTACAAAGACAGCGCTTACAGCGGTAAAGTTACAGTTCTTGACAATGATGACACATCAGGTTATGATGTAATCTTTGTTGACGTAGCAGTTGGTGCAGTTGTTGATGAACTTTCATCAAGAGGCGTTCTTACATTCAAGAACAGTGTTGGTGACAGAAATCACATGAATTCTGTATCTAAGGTTGAATTTGATTCATCTAACACAGATATGTACATCAACCTTACAAAAGATGGTAAGCCTTATGATTACACAGCTTTGAAGGCTTGGGACGTTCTTTCAATCGTTGCTAATAACGGCGATGCACAGAGCGATTACTATGACATTAAAGTTTTAGATAACACAAATACAGCAATTACAGGTTCTGTTTCACGTACATCTTCTTCTGACACATCTGCTGACGGTACAGCTTATACAATAAGCGGTGTTGATTATGATTTGGCTGAAGGATATTACAACAATGGAACATTAAAGGCTGGTTCAGAAGGAACTTTCTATATTGATGAGTATGGTAAGATTGTTGCTTACAACAAGGATTCAAACTCTAAGACATCTGATAACTATGGCTATGTAATTGACGCTCAGATCACATCTAGCGGTTTCAGTGACAACGTTCCTTCACTTCAGATCATCTATAAGGATGGTACAATCGGAACATATGATTTCCAGGGTACTGTAACAATTGACAATCCTACAGAAGAGATTCAAAAACTCGTAGGTGACAATTCTGACAGCGTATCATTTAAGTATAAAGATTATAGTGTAGATGCTATGACTGAAGCTATTAATACAATGGCTGGTACAGTAATCACTTATAATGCTACAAATGGTTATATTAAGTCAATCACAATGGCAGCTCTTAATTCAACAACTGACGATTCTACATTAGTACTTGAAAAAGCTGATACTGCAAACGTTTCTTCTTTCGATGAGGATACAAAACAGATTAGAGTTGGCGGAACTAAGAAATATGATGTAGCTGATGATACATTAATATTCTACATTGGTAAACCTGGTGATAGCTTTGTTTATAACAAGCCAGCAGCTGGTGAACCTTCTGAGAACTGCATAGTTGGTCAGGGTTCAGAACTTAGAACAAATGATAACTTTAGTTCAGCAGTATACCGTAATGGTGATGAATCAGGTACAGCAAGTGTAATTGTTATGTATAACACAGATCCTGGTGTTGGAGCTTCTACAGGAGTTGCTTACATCACAAGTATTGGTCAAACAACAGTTGATGGAAGCAAAGTATTATCAATTACTTACTATCAGGATGGAGAACTTAAGGAAGCTAACACAGATGATATGTCAGTAGGCGATTACCTCGATCAGAACACAGTAGCTGGTTCATTATTTAAGTTTGGTATTTCAAACGGAACAATTACTTCAGCAGTTCCTTACTTGACATTTGATGGTACAGTAAGAGATAAAGTATATGAAGGCGATGACTTTACAACAGCTGGTATTCCTAATGCTAACTATGTAAAGACAACTGGTTCAAACAGTGATGAAGAAGTTTACTATGGTGCAGTAGTTCAGAAGAGCGGTAACAGACTTACAATTGCTCAGGCAGATGCAGATGGTATTATCTCACTTGATCCTAATGATTGGGAGTCAGTATCACTTTCAAACTACACAGCTAACTATTATCTCTATGACCCAACAAGAAACGGTAAGGCTAAGTTCCAGACTGCTTCACTTGGTGATATCACAGTAGATAAAGTACTTGCTAACGATGGCGGTAACGGTTCTTATACAATCGATTTCGGCGGTGTAGTTGAAGATGCTCCTGCATTTGGTATGCTTGACTTCGTATATGTTAGAACTTACGAAAGAACAGCTGATGTTGTTGATTACACAACATGGGAGTATGATTACAACTTTTCAAAATAATTCATTATAACTGATTATTCAAGAAGAATTTCAAAGAGGTTTCCATATTGGAAACCTCTTTTTTTATGGCGTTTTATAGTATAAAAATAATCTCATATCAGGACTAGTAATTTATAAAATAAAGGTAAAAAACTATGTGGTAAAATATAAAGGTTTGGCAGCTGTGATTATTATAATACAGAGAGGTTCGGCAAAAAATAATGAAAGATGATAATGAAAGCTAAAGCATAACCTTTGCAAATACAGATGTAATATAATATAGA
>OLPF01001635.1_pt1 | contig 17502 bp, 14 predicted proteins | sample 1673121 | NCBI WGS metagenome assembly OLPF01 (sample SAMEA3136756, study PRJEB25190) | human gut metagenome
GATGGAGGTCGGCCCGTCCGCCGCACCGATCACGGCAATGGAGGCGGCATCTTTGCGCTGCTCGTGTTCTGCCTGCTCTACACCCCATGCGCCGCCGCCGTCAGCGCCGTGCGCCGCGAGCTCGGCACAAAATGGATGTGCTACGTCATCGTCTTCCAGTGCGTCATCGCCTGGATCTGCGCCTTCATCGCCTACCTCGCCCTCAGCGTTTTTCTCGCCTGATCATCCATATTTCAGAGAGATCGGAGCATCTTCCGATCTCTTTTTCTATTTTATGAAAAAATCTTGCAAAAATTCGTGATTGGATGACGACCTCAGCGGGAAGTTATGCTATAATCAAAACAAGAAGTTAAGGATATGGCAATGATGTTGGACCACAACAACCCATCAGCCAGTTTTCATCCTGTACAATATAATCATCGCTCGCCGATCAAGGGGGAATTAAAATGAAGTGGAACATTATCGCAGATTCCAGCTGCGACATGTTTGACAACCAACTGCAGGACGACAGCGTCCGCTTCTGCACCATACCGTTTTACATCAACGTAGGCAACGTCGAATTCGTCGACGACGAACATCTCGACACCGGCGAACTCGTCGCAGCCATGGAGCTTTGCGAAGACGCCAGCCAGACCTCCTGCCCATCGCCATACACCTGGTTTGAACAGTTTGAAAAAGCCGAGAATTCCATCGCCGTCACCATCTCCGGCAATCTTTCCGGCAGCTACAACAGCGCCATGGTCGCGCGGGACATGGTTCTGGAAAACCACCCCGAAAAAAAGATCCACGTGCTCGACAGCCTGTCCACCGGCGGTGAAATGACCCTTGCCATCTGGAAGGCCAACGACCTGATCGCCCGCGGCCTGCCCTTTGAAGAACTGGTCAAAGAGTGGGAGATCTGGTTCCAGCAGCGGCAGATCCTGTTTGCCCTGGCCAGCTTCGACAATCTGGTTAAAAACGGCCGGGTCAGCAAGCTGGTGGGCTTTGTGGCGGGCGTGATGAACATGCGCGCCGTGGGCCGCGGCAGCGACGATACCCTCTTTGCCCTGGTGGACGGCAAGGTGAAGTTCGAGCGCATGGGCGCCGACCGCAAGAAGGTCAGCGTTTACTCGATCGAGCAGTAATTTTGACCCTTGGGGGGAATACCGGTTTCGTATCCCCGAATATACGATGAAACGGGCTTCTTCGGGTAAAGCGGAGAAGCCCATTTTATTTTGTACAGAGCCGTCCGCGGCGCTGAAAGGATGATGAATTATGTTTATCGATATAGCTAAGATCAAGGTAAAAGCCGGTGACGGCGGCGACGGCGCCGTGGCTTTTCACCGTGAAAAATACGTGGCTTCCGGCGGCCCGGACGGCGGCGACGGCGGTCGCGGCGGCGACATCGTGTTCCGCGTGGACGATAACCTCTCCACGCTGGCGGATTTCCGCTACAAGCGCAAGTACACCGCAGAGCGTGGCGAAAACGGTCGCGGCAAGCGCTGCTTCGGCAAAAGCGCACAGCCGCTCGTCATTACCGTGCCGCGCGGCACACTGATCCGCAACGCGGAGACCGGTCGCATCATGGCGGACATGTCCACAGACGAAGACGTCGTTATCGCGAAGGGCGGCCGCGGTGGCTGGGGCAACACGCATTTTGCGTCGCCTACGCGCCAGACTCCGCGCTTTGCAAAGCCCGGCACACCCGGTGAAGCATTCGAGCTTCAGCTTGAACTCAAGCTGCTCGCCGATGTGGGCCTTGTGGGCTTCCCAAACGTAGGTAAATCTACGCTTGTTTCCGTTGTAAGTGAAGCGAAACCGAACATTGCAAACTACCACTTTACGACCATCACCCCGGTGCTCGGCGTAGTGCATATGCCGAACGCGCCATCGTTTGTCATGGCGGATATTCCCGGCCTTATCGAGGGCGCATGGCAGGGTGTAGGCCTCGGTCATCAGTTTCTGCGCCATGTAGAGCGTTGCCGCATGCTCATTCACATTGTCGATGTTTCCGGCAGCGAGGGCAGAGACCCGAAGGAGGACTTCCGCATCATCAACGAAGAACTGCGCAAATTCAACCCCGACCTCGCGAACCGTCCCATGCTGGTCGCCGGCAACAAATGCGACCTGACGACCGACGAGCAGGTAGAGGATTTCCGCAAGTTTGTCGAGGCGCAAGGCTATGAATTCTTTCCAATCATGGCGGCAATCCGCTATGATGTTGACCCGCTTTTGAATAAAACCGCAGAACTGCTTTCCACGCTGCCGCCGGTCGCGCATTTCGAGCCGGAACCGGAGCCGGTAAAGCCTGTCGAAGAATTCAGCAGCAAGGCAAAGGTCGATATCCGCGTGGAGGACAACGTGTATTTTGTCGAGGCCGATTGGCTCTTAAAGCTCATCTCCGCCGTCGATTTCGATGATTACGAGTCGCTCCAGTACTTCCAGCGTGTGCTCATTCACACCGGCGTTATCGATGCGCTGCGTGAGGCGGGCATCCAGGAAGGCGACACGGTCAGCATGTATGACCTTGAATTTGATTTTGTAAACTAAGAGGGTGGCTATTTGGAAAAGTTCTATCAAACGGAATCGGATCCGAAGCAGTTAAGCCCCTTAACGCTCGCTTATGTGGGTGACGGCGTGTACGAGCTTTTCGTGCGCGAATATATCGTTTCCAAAGGCAACTGTCCCGTGAAAAAGCTGCACAGCCGCGCCGTTTCGTTCGTGCGTTGCGAGTTTCAGGCGAAGGTACTTAGCGAAGTGCTGATGCCGCTTTTCACGGAAGAGGAAAAAGAAGTCTGCCTGCGCGGACGCAATGCGCACGTTTCGCACGTGCCGAAAAACTCCAGCGTTGCGGATTACCATGCAGCCACAGCATTTGAATGCGTTTTCGGCTATCTTTACCTTAAAGGCGAGCTGGAGCGCCTGCGCCTTTTCTTCGATAAGATCCTTGAATTCGCAGAAACGGAGGAAACCGCACATGCGCAAAAATAAAGTTGCAAAAAACGTGAAGGAATTCCTGCTTGACCTGATTTTCATGACGGTAGGTTCCGTTATTTACGCGGTCGGTCTGAACGGCTTTACCGCGCCGAACAACATCGCGCCGGGCGGCGTGAGCGGTATCGCCATCGTGCTGAATTATCTGTTCGGCACGCCCGTCGGCACCGTGATTTTGCTTATTAACGTGCCGATCATCATTTGGGCGATCATTGAGATCGGCTATAAGCTCGTCACCAAAACGATGTTGGCGGTTGTGTTAAACGCTGCCTGCATCGACATCGTGGCGCTGTTCATGCCGGTCTACCACGGTGACCCACTCATCATCACACTCATCGGCGGCGTGTGTGAGGGCGTTGGTCTTTCACTCGTCTTTATGCGCGGTGCCACGACCGGCGGCACGGACATGATCGCGCGTCTGCTCAATCATCGCCTGCGCCATCTTTCCATGGGCAAGTTGATGCTTGCCGTAGACGGCTGCGTCGTGCTGTTTTCCGCCATCGTATATAAGAGCATTGAAAGCGCCGTGTACGCGTGCATCGTCATTTTTGTATCGACAAAAATCATCGATACAATTCTGTACGGCACAGATGCGGGCAACGGCAAAATGTTCTTCATTATGTCCCATAAAAACGATGTCATTGCCGACCGCATCATTAAGGAGATGGACCGCGGCCTGACGTTTCTCAAGTCCCGCAGCGGCTATTTGAAGCAGGACGGCGAGGTGCTCTTCTGCGCCGTGCGTCGCTTTGAGGTGTTCCGCATCAGCGAGATCATCCGCGAGGAAGACCCCGATGCGTTCGTCATCGTCGGCGATGCCGGTGAAATCGCCGGTGAGGGCTTCAAACCCGTGCGCTCCGACGACCGCACGCTCGGCGAGATTATCAAAGCGATTCGCAAGACGGGCGATAAGCCGGTCAGCGAGCCGAAAGAATAAATCCGCATAGAAAAAGCAGACAAGCGCATCGCCTGCCTGCTTTTTCCGGTTTTTTGTGTTACCGGCAGCTTTTTTCACTGCGGTTTTCCGTACGATTTTCCGTGCCGTTATTCACGCGGTCGGTTGTCTGACGGTCGCTCTTATTACGGCTTTGTTTCTGGTTTTTGTTTGTGTAATTCTTGTTTTCGGAATTTGCCATGTGATTCACCCCTTCCGAAAGCTATTATGCGCACGGTACGCGCGTTTATGTACCGAATTTATGAAATTAGGAAAGGTGGGGCAGCCATGGAATTGCCCGCAGCTTTTGAAAAACGAATGCAGGATATGCTTGGGGCAGAATATACGGCGTTTCGGGCGTCTTACAACGAACCGCACAAACGCGGCATTCGTTTGAACACTGTAAAATGCACAAAAGATCAGCTTGAACGCGTACTGCCGTTTACACTGGTGCAAACGCCGTTTTCGCCACTCTCGTTTTATGCGCCGACAGATATCAAAATGGCGGCGCTGCCGCTCTATCATGCAGGCGCGTTTTATTCGCAGGAGCCGTCCGCGTCTTCGGCCGTCACGCTTTTGGCGCCGGAACCGGGGGATAAGGTACTCGACCTCTGCGCCGCACCGGGCGGTAAATCCACGCAGATTGCCGCGCTGACCGGCGGCACCGGGCTTTTGTGGTCAAACGAAGTTGTGCGCAATCGCGCCGCAATTTTATCCTCCAATTTGGAGCGCATGGGCGTGCGTAATACAGTCGTTTCCAGCGTATACCCGGAGATGCTTGCGGAAAAGCTCGGCGGGTATTTTGATAAAGTGCTCGTTGATGCGCCGTGCTCCGGCGAAGGCATGTTCCGCCGCGATCCCGTTGCCGTGCAGGAATGGAGTCCTGAGCACGTGGAGACCTGCGCTGTACGTCAGCTCGCAATTTTATCCTCCGCCGCACAGTGCGTGCGCGAAGGCGGCATTTTGGTGTACTCTACTTGCACATTCTCCACGGAAGAAAATGAGGGCGTTGTGCAGAAATTTCTCGAGAGCCACCCGGAATTTGTGCTCGAAAAGCCGAATGTCACATTTGGTCGCCCGGCCTATGGCGTAGACGCTGTGCGCATTTTCCCGATGGACGGAGGTGAGGGGCACTTTGCCGCGCGCTTCCGCCGCGTTGCGCCTTGTGAAGAACGCTTTGCGCCGTTTAGCTTTAAACCCGACCGAGAGACGCAGGCGCATGCCGAAGAATTGTACACATCTCTGTTTACCGATGCACCGGGCAGATTCCAGCGCGTGCGCGACCGTGTGATCTTATTGCCAAATGAGCTGCCGGACATTGCAGGACTTTCCGTTCTGCGCGCCGGTGTGGAATTCGGCGAGGCAAAAAAGAACCGCATCGAGCCCGCGCATGGCATTTTCATGGCAAGCCGTGCGGAAAACTGCCGCAGCGTGCTGCATCTCACATCGAACGATCCTGCTTTATTCGCGTTTTTGCGCGGCGAAGAAATCCCCGCAGAGGGGCTTTCCGGTTACACCGCCGTCGCCGCAGACGGCATTGTAACGGGCTTTGGCAAGGCATCGAACGGCGTTTTGAAGAATCGTTACCCAAAGGGGCTGCGCACACACCTGTAAAGGTGCATTCGTTTATACAAAAAGAACAGAAAGCTTCGCAAAGCCAAATGGTTATTTGTGAAGCTTTTTTTGCAATTTAAACCTCGGTAACTTGCAAAAAAAACAAATACGTGCTAAAATGTGTATAAGCAAACAGGAAAGAAGTGTTTTTGATGCAGAAAATCCAGATTGAGCGTACCACTGCGCCTAAAGCGAAGCCGGCAGACGAAAGCAAGCTCGGTTTCGGTAAAATCTTTACAGATCACATGTATGTGATGGAATATAACCCGGAGCAGGGTTGGCACGATCCGAAGATCATGCCGTATCAGCCGATCGTCCTTGATCCGTCCGCTATGGTTTTCCACTACGGTCAGGAAATGTTCGAGGGCATGAAGGCTTATAAATGCGCAGACGGCCGCATCCGTCTGTTCCGCCCGAACAAGAACATCGAGCGTGCAAACAACTCCAACAGAAGACTTTGCATCCCGGAGATCCCGGCCGATGATTTCCTCAATGCGATCAAGACGCTCGTCGCCGTTGACGCAGATTGGATTCCGAGCCGTCCCGGCACTTCTCTTTATATTCGTCCGTTCGTCATTGCAACGGATCCGTTCCTCGGCGTACGCCCGTCGAACACCTATAAATTCATCATCATTCTTTCCCCGGTCGGCGCTTACTATGAGAGCGGCCTCGACCCGGTAAAGATTTGGATCGAAGACGACTATGTACGTGCAGTCCGTGGCGGCATCGGCGAAGCAAAGACCGGTGGCAACTACGTTGCAAGCCTTGCGGCACAGGTAAAGGCACACGACGAAGGTTACTCTCAGGTTCTGTGGCTCGACGGTGTTGAGCGCAAGTACATCGAAGAAGTCGGTGCTATGAACATCTTCTTCAAAATCAACGGCACCGTTGTCACCCCGATGCTGAACGGCAGTATTTTGCCGGGTGTTACCCGTGCATCCTGCATCGATCTCTGCAAGCACTGGGGTCTCCCGGTCGAAGAGAGAAGAATCTCCGTTGACGAACTCGTTGAGGCGGCCCGTACCGGTGCACTTGAAGAGTGCTGGGGCAGCGGTACCGCAGCCGTTATCTCCCCGGTCGGCGCACTCCGTTACGAGAACGAAGTCATGCAGATCAAGGACGGCGGCATCGGCGAATTCAGCCAGAAGCTGTACGACACCGTCACCGGCATCCAGACCGGTAAGGTAGAAGATACCCTCGGTTGGACTGTGGAAGTCACACCGCTTGAGAAGTAATTCGAATATTTGAACATTCAAAAGGCCGAGCCTGCGTGGTTCGGTCTTTTTGTATAAAAGAAGAGCTCTGCGACCGGCAAAGGCCAAATGCAGAGCTCAGTTTATATCCGAATCAGTTTTTCTGTATAATCCATGTTCGCAGGACGGCGATGCTCTGTGCACAGGCTGTAAAGATTATCCGCGCGCACTTCCAACTCAAACACACGTCTGGCTTCCGGCGAAAGCTTCTTCACGTCCGCAGGTCGTGCGATGATTGGCAGCACCGGCTTCGCTTTGTGCAGGATCTCCGCGCCACAGCTTGTCATACCTAAAATGCGCAGGTACGGAGGCAAATTGGGCAGATCGTTCGTGATGCCCAAATACGCGCTTAAAACAATACGCCGAATACGCGCGTGACTGTACCGCTTGGTTTTCACCGCATCAAACAGCCCTGTGCACGTTTCCGCCGTTTCGGCAGCCGCCAAAATGCGGTTTTCAATGCCCTCTGAAACATCCGGCACGCGGCGCAGGTCTTCGGGTGACATGGCCAAGACCGCCGCCAGTACCGCACGGTCGAGATACGAAAGGGAAGCGGGGTACTGCTTTTCCTTTTGCAGCACACGAATACACACCGCCGTATTTTCCGGGACATACGAGGAAATCTCTTCACCCTCGGCGCTCTTGCTGCGGATCAGGCTCGCCGATGCAAACGCGCCGTGCGCTTTGTCGCTGTCGTGGTCAATCGCGATACGCTGCACAGTCTGCGGCACGATATTAGAATTCAACGATAAGATCGCTTTGCAATACTCTATACCCAAAATGCAATTTGGTTTTGTGAGCAGTTCTGCGGTTTCTGCGCCGAGCGCCTTTTTCACAGCCTCCGTACGCGCCGCCGCAAACGAAACGCCTTTTGCAACCTCCGGGCGAATATCCGAATTAAACACATCGGAGTGCAAGTATTCCGCGCAGTGCATGAGGGGAGCGGTATCGCCGGTTTCGCTGCCAAACGTCAGCGTATCTACGCAACCGAGCGCATTTAATAACGAAACGCCGCCGAGTGCAAATTTTTCTGCGCCTGCCACAGCCCACGGCAAGGGCAGCTCCAGCACGAGTGCCGCGCCGTTTTGCAGTGCCAGCCGTGTGCGCGACCACTTATCGAGCACAGCCGCCTCGCCGCGCTGCACAAAATTTCCGCTCATCATACAGACAATGTCGCTGCCGAACTCCTCCGAAATACGGGAGAGCAGTGCCGCGTGGCCGTTATGCAGCGGATTAAACTCGCAAACAACGCCCGAAATCTTGTTTTTTCCAATCATTTTATAGGAAACTCCTTGAAATTTACATGATTTTGTATTATCATAAGTATAAAGCAATGAAGATCAATTTACAAGCCGCGTTTCCTTATTTATAATTTTGGAAGTGTCGTGCTTATTTTTTGTGCGTTTGCACAGATGATCCAATTCAAATTTAACCATGATTCAGGGGGAAGACGAAATGAAAATTCTGGTCATCAACGCCGGCAGCTCCTCACTTAAGTATCAGCTGATCGATATGGACAACGAGCAAATGCTTGCAAAGGGAAACTGCGAGAAAATTGGCCTTGAAATGGGCATTTTCGGCCACAAGACGGCAGACGGCAGAGAGAAGAAGATCGAAATCCGCATGGCGAACCACACCGAAGCGTTCGAGCAGGTCAAGAACGCACTTCTCGACAGCGAAGTCGGCGTCATTAAGGATCTGAGCGAAGTCGCTGCTATCGGCCACCGTATCGTTCAGGGCGGCGCGCTCTTCAGCGAGTCCGTTCTCGTTGACGAAAAGGTCATCGAGGGCATCGAAAGCCTCATCCCGCTTGCACCGCTGCACAACAGCGCACATGTGCAGGGCATTCGTGCCTGCATGAGCGTTTTCGGCAAGGAAGTCCCAGAAGTTGTCGTGTTCGATACAGCTTTCCATTCCACCATGCCGCAGAAGGCTTACATGTTCGCTGTGCCGTATGAGTACTATGAGAAGTACAAGATCCGCCGCTATGGCTTCCACGGCACCTCCCACCGCTATGTCAGCCACCGCGTTGCAGAGCTCATGGGCAAGGACATCAAGGATCTGAAGCTTATCCCCTGCCACATCGGCAACGGTTCCTCCATCACCGCCATCAAGAACGGCAAGGTCATCGACACCAGCATGGGTCTCACCCCGCTTGACGGCTTCATGATGGGTACCCGTACCGGCACGCTTGATCCGTCTGTTGTCACGTTCATCGCAGAGAAAGAGAACCTCACCCCGGCACAGCTTTCCGACCTCTTCAACAAGAAGTCCGGCCTGCTCGGTATCTCCGGCATCTCCAGCGATGACCGCGACATCTGCAAGGCAGAGGACGAGGGCGACGAGCGTGCACACCTCGCACATGAGATGCTCGTTTATCAGATTCAGAAGTTCATCGGCAGCTATGTCGCTGCGCTGAACGGCGTAGACGCAATCGTCTTCACCGCAGGTCTTGGCGAGAACCAGGATACCCTGCGCGAGCGCATCTGCACCAACATGGAATACCTCGGCATCAAGTTCGATCACGAAGCCAACAAGGGCGTTCGCGGCAAGGAGAAGAAAATCTCCGCGCCGGACAGCAAGGTCGCTGTTTACATCGTCCCGACCAACGAAGAACTTGTCATTGCACGCGATACGAAAGCCATCGTTGAAAAGCTGTAATTTCACCTGAAATTCGATACCGGATCCGTTTTTACGGGTCCGGTATTTTTCATATTTAAATTTTAAGCGAAAATCGCGGGTTTATTTTCTGTTTTTGGCTTTTGAACCGCAAAAATGGTTGCAAATTTGTAACTATTGTGTTATGATTGTAACTGTATAAAACGATCTGTACCATATTCTGCCGCAACAGGACAGAAACCGGCTTTTGCTTCTACAGGTCGATGCCTTGATAAGGATAGGTGAAAACACATGCAATACAGAAAAAGAATGCTCCGAAAGAAGGGCACGGCTCTGTTGCTTTCCGCGCTGCTATTGGCTTCTGCGCTGCCGCTTTCGGCCTATGCGGAAGAAGTTTCCGCAAAAACGACCGAATACGTGAACTTCCGCTCCGGCCCCGGTACGAATTACAGCTCGCAAGGGATCATCGCTTCCGGCACGACCATCACGGTAACGGATACGAGCAATTCCGAGTGGTACGCCGTGCGTCTTTCTAACGGCTCTACAGGTTATATCTACGCCGAGTATATTTCCATGTCTACCGGCGGCAGCACAAGCAACGGGGAAGAACGCAGTGCCAAAACGACGGAATATGTAAATTTCCGCTCCGGACCGGGCACAAATTACAACTCTAAAGGCGTCATTGCATTAGGCACCACCGTTACGGTCACCGACACGAGCAATGCCCAGTGGTACGCCGTGCGTCTCTCGAACGGCTCTACGGGCTATATTTTCGCCGAATACATCAGCTTCACGGGCAGCAATACGCCGTCTGCTACGGCGGCACCTACACAGGCGCCATCCAACGGTTCCGAGCAGACCGCAAAAACGACCGAATACGTAAACTTCCGTTCCGGTCCCGGTACGAATTACAGTTCTAAAGGCGTCATTGCATTGGGCACCACCGTTACGGTCACCGACACGAGCAATTCCGAGTGGTACGCCGTGCGCCTCTCGAACGGCTCTACGGGCTACATATTTGCGCAATATTTGAAGCTGAACAGTTCTTCCTCCGCGGCGGCAACGCCCGCACCGAGCGGTTCCGAGCAAAGCGCGAAAACGACGGAATACGTAAACTTCCGTTCCGGCCCCGGCACGAATTACAGCTCTAAAGGCGTTATCGCTTCCGGCACGACCGTCACGGTCACAGATAGGAGCAACTCTCAGTGGTACGCCGTGCGCCTTGCAAACGGCTCCACGGGCTACATCTTTGCACAGTATTTGAAGGTCACCGGCACGTCGTCCGCAACGCCTACACCTACGCAGGCACCGTCCAATGATGGCACTGTGCAGGCTAAGCTCACCGCAGACGTAAACCTGCGCCGCGGTGCAGGTACGAATTACGGCGTCATCAAGGTCATCGGCACCGGCACCACCGTTACGGTCACGGACGCGTCGAACAGCCAGTGGTACAAGGTAAAGCTTTCGGACGGCACAGAGGGCTATCTGTTCTCCGAATATCTGAAAGTTACTTCCGGCGATATTAATTCTGCCAAGCCTTCCGCAACGCCCACGCCGACCCCGGCGCCGAGCAACGGAACCGTACAGGCCAAGACCACATCCGATTTAAATGTGCGCAAAGGCCCCGGCACAAGCTATGGCATCATCAAGGTTATCGATATGAACGTTACCGTTACCGTTACGGAAGCCACAAACAGCAGTTGGTACAAAGTGAAGCTTTCCGACGGTACAGAGGGCTACCTTGCCGCGCAGTACTTGAAGATCACCTCCGGCGATATCAACTCCGTAAAGCCCGGTAACAGTGGAGATGATAACACCAATAACGGCAACAACTCCAATGCCCCCGCAACAGACGAATACGTCCGCGTTACGGTCGGCCTCAACCTGCGTTCCGAGCCGAACACGAACTGTAAAGTACTCACCGTTTTGAGCACCGGCACCGTGCTGAACGTGCTTGACCGCAAAACGAGCGGCTGGGTGCATGTGCGTACGACCGGTGGCGCAGAAGGCTATGTCTCGGCAGAATATGTCACAGCATATGACCCGTCTTCGTCCAGTGCATCGATCTCTGTTTCTTCCGTCGATCTCGCACAGTATAAGACCATCTACATTCAGGCTTCTTCTTCCGGCTCTGTCACGTGGGAGAGCAGTGATGCTTCCGTTGCAACGGCAAAAGCCGGTGTTTCCGGTCAGCTCTTCATTTACGGCGCTGCGCCGGGCACGGCCAAGATCACCGCAAAGAGCGCAAATGGCACTGCACTTGCCACCGTTTCCGTCACGGTCTCCGTGCCGGAAGCTGTCCGCTTTGCGTACACAACACCGAATATTATCACAGCTGGTGCATCCTTCAATTTGAAGGCGGTTACGGATACGCAGAAATCCGCCGTGCGCTTTGAGATTGATAGCGTCGGCACCTACGATACCACGTCCTACGATTCCGAAAGTCAGGGCGACAACAACGTCCGTATTTTCTCTGCTTCGGCTACAATCAGTACACCTGGCACCTACACGGTGCGTGCGTATTCGTCTTCCGGCGGCGGTTATTTCTCCGATTACAGAGAGTTCACCATCCTCGTCGTCTCTACAACGGATTCCGATACGACAACAGGCGAGAGCCGCCGCGTAAGTGACAGTATGCTCGACAACATCGCCTCTTATGAAGGCTATGTCCCACAGGTTTCGCCGGACACGCTTGCCGGCAATATCCCGACCGTCGGCTACGGTTACGTTGTTTCCAAGAACACCACATTCTACAATAACCTGACCCGCTCGGAAGCAAAGGCCATGCTGGCCGATACCGTCAACCGCGGCTCTTACACCACAGAGATCAACCGTTTCATCTCGAGCAACAGCCTTTTGATGAGCCAGTGCCAGTTTGATGCGCTTGCAAGCTTCTCTTACAATGTCGGCGCAGGCTACTGGAACGGCTCCGGCAACTGTTACGTGCGTACAGTCATCATGAACACCGTTGTTCCGCCGCAGGATCTGTCTTCTTCCAATCCGTACGGCGGTAAGGTAACGGCTTCCACACTGCCCATGTATCAGGACCACAGCGCTTCTTCCACGCAGATTACTACGCTTAAGATCAACACAAGTGTGAACATCACCGATTATTACCGCGATTCAAGCACGAAGCAGAGCTGGTACAAGGTCTCTGCAAGCGGCAAGAGCGGTTGGGTGCGCGCAGGCGATGTTGCTTTCAACAGCACCTCTGGTCTCACGCATGACCTGAACTATGTGGATGCCTACACATTCGGCAGCAATCTACTGGATTGGCATGTGGCAGGCGGCAACTGCTACATCGGCCTGTATTACAGACGCCTTGCAGAAGCTAAGGTATTCTCCTACGGCAACTACGCCGAGGCATCGCCCTCTAACGGTAATTATAAGAAGAATACATACGGCTACAAAGTCCCGAGCTGCCTGTAAAGCTAAATTACTTTTCATAGTCCTAAAATTAAGCTGTGCATTCTAATGGAGTGCACAGCTTTTCTTTATATGCTCGGCAATGTGTAAAGTTTTATCGCTTTACATGTTATTTATAAAACGGCAAGCCGACTGAGTGAAAGCAGTCGGCTTGCTTCTATATTATGCGATCGACCGATCAGCAGCCACAGCCGCCGCAGCCGTTGTTGCAGCCACCACAGTTGTTGCAGCCGCAATCGTTACCGCAGCCACAGCCGCCGCAGCACAAGAGGATCAGTATGATAATAATGATCCAAGAGCAACCTCCGCCAAAACCGTTACACATGATTGAACGCCTCCTTTCGTTTACAGTACAGAATATGAAAGTGGGGGAAATGTGTGATGGTCAAAACAAAACTTCAAAAACTTTTTAAATTTATGCATTTCAGTTAGTATTATCGAGAAATAATTTGAAACAGAGAGATTATTTAATGTAATTCCGGAAAATCGTCTAAAATCACGCTTGACAATACATCCGTTTTGCTTATAATTAAAGTCAAAGAAAGTCAAAGACAAAGAAAGGACAAGAGGCGATCAGAAATGCGAATCAGCGACAGCGTTGCGAATTACATCTTACAAATGCTCAATGATGAAAATGGCATCGCGGAGATCCAGCGTAATGAGCTTGCAAACACGCTGGGCTGCGTACCGAGCCAAATCAACTACGTTATCACGTCCCGTTTCACACCGGAGCAGGGATATATCGTAGAGAGCAGGCGAGGCGGCGGCGGTTACATTCGCATCATTCGCCGGAGCATGACAAAATCCGATTTAATCATGCACATTGTCAATTCCATCGGGCCTAAGCTGGACGCAGCTTCTATGCGCGCCATGCTGCGGAATCTTGTGGAAACGGGCGTTGCGTCCGAATCCGACGCTCACCTGATGATGGCAGGGCTTTCGGATTCGGCACTTGCACCGGCGCCAAAAGAAATTCGAGATCAACTGCGGGCATCGATCTTCAAAAACATGTTGCTCGTACTAAATGTATAAAAAGCCATTTTGAAAGGACGGGATGACTTATGATGTGTCAGAACTGCGGAAAGAATCCGGCAACGACCCACATTAAAACCATCGTCAACGGCAAGTTGGCGGAATATGACCTTTGCTCGGAATGTGCAAGGGCAAAAGGCTACAAGAGCTTTTTCAACTTTGATGATATGGACTTTGATTTTAACAATCTGCTCGGCAGCTTCATCGGTGCGCCGACCGGGCGCAGTAATGCGATGCGCTGCCCGAAATGCGGTGCTTCCTTTGAGGAGATTGCAGAAAGCGGCAAGATCGGCTGCGCAGAGTGTTACAATGTGTTCCGTGACCGCCTGATGCCGACTATTCACCGCATCCACGGTGCAGCAAAGCACAAGGGCAAAGTACCCGGAAGCAATGCGCTGCGCATTGTGGAACCGGCAAGATCGATTGCCGTTGTGGAAGAACCCACGCCGATTGAAAAGAAACGTGCGGAACTGAAAGAAGCAATCGAAAAGCAGGACTTCGAGCATGCAGCTGAGCTGCGTGACGAAATCAAAGAAATGGAGAAAGGAGATGGGAACCATGCTTAACGAAGAAAAGAAATGGTATGAAAAAGCAGGTAAAGAAAGTGACGTTGTCATCAGCACGCGTGTGCGTCTGGCGAGAAACCTTGCAGATATGCCGTTCCCAAACCGCATGACGCCTGATCAAAAAGCAGCCGTAGAGCGCCGCGTACGCGATGCGATCCTCAGCGGCAACAGCGCCATCGCATCGGATTTCGACTTCGTGCAGATGGATGACCTCAGCAACGAGCAGGCGGTGTCACTTGTGGAACGCCACATCGTCAGCCCGGAGTTCATCGCAAACGCAAAGGGACGCGGATTCCTCATCTCAAAGGACGAGCGCATCTCCATTATGGTGAACGAAGAAGACCACGTGCGTATTCAAGTGCTGCATGAGGGTCTTGCGCTCAGCGAAGCTGCCGAAATGGCAGACCGCATCGATACGCTTTTAAACGAATCGCTGCGTTTTGCGTTTGATTCCGAGCTCGGCTACCTCACCCAGTGCCCGACGAATCTCGGCACCGGCATGCGGGCCTCTGTGATGCTGCATCTGCCGGCGCTCACCGAAAACGGCGCAATGTCCAGAATCTCCACGAATCTTTCGAAGCTCGGCCTTGTGATCCGCGGTACATACGGAGAAGGCAGCAATGTCATCGGCGCCATGTATCAGCTTTCAAACCAGATTACCCTGGGTCTCAGCGAAAAAGAGGCTGTGGAAAACTTGCAGAACATTACGATGCAGCTCATTTCCGAAGAGCGCAAAACGCGTGCTTCGCTCAGCAAGAACATCAATGTGCAGGACAAAGTAGGCCGCTCCGCCGGCGTGCTGAAAAACGCACGGTTGCTTTCCTGCGATGAATATATGAAGCTTATCTCCAATGTGCGTTTCGGCATTGCAGAAAAGCTTTTAAGCGGTATAACGCTTGAAGATATTCACACACTGACCGTAGCGGTACAGCCGGCCACCATGGCAGCCGCACACGGCAGCAACCTTTCGGCGGGGCAAAGAGACATTCTCCGCGCAGACGAGGTGCGCAAAGCCCTCAAAGCGCTTCAATAATAGAAAATCAGTAAAGAGAACTGCGATACGCAGTGATCGAAAGGACGGGAATTTATATGTATAGATTCACAGGTTTTACAGAGAAAGCAAACAATGCCATGAACCGCGCCATCGAAAAGGCGGAGGAACTTGGCCACAACTACATCGGCAGTGAGCACGTGCTCTACGGCTTGATTGCAGAGGGCAGCGGCGTTGCGTTCAACGTGCTGAATAAGCTCGGCATCACGGCAGACGATTACGAACGCCTGATGCAGGAGAAGATTGGCACTTCTTCGCCGACGAACCTCACCACCGCATATTTCACCCCGCGCACAAAGCGCATTTTGCAGATGGCAAAGCTCGCGGCCTCCAAGCTCGGCAGTAACTACGTCGGCACGGAGCACCTGCTCATCGCCATCATTGAAGACGGTGAAAGCTTTGCGGTGCGTTTCCTGCAAATGCTCGGCGTTGACCCGCAGAGCGTTGCAAATGCGTTGTCCTCGGCGCTTTCCGACGGTTATACCGTCGATAAAGCTTCCGGCAATGCGTACCCGAAGGACGAAAACGGCGAAAAGGAAGGCGGCAGTGCACTTGAAAAGTTTGGCCGCGACCTGACAAAGCTCGCAGCCGAAGGCAAGATTGACCCGGTCATCGGCCGTCATAACGAGATTGAACGTGTCATTCAGATCTTGTCTCGTCGTACGAAGAATAATCCGGTGCTCATCGGTGAACCGGGCGTCGGCAAGACCGCCGTTGCGGAAGGCTTAGCGCTGAAGATTCATGAAGGCGAGGTGCCGGAGCTGCTGAAAGGCAAGCGTCTGGTGGCTCTTGATCTTACCGGTATGGTCGCAGGCTCTAAGTACCGTGGCGATTTTGAAGAGCGTATCAAGTCCGCCATCGACGAAGTGAAGAAGGACGGCAACGTCATTTTGTTCATCGATGAGCTGCACACCATCATTGGTGCAGGCTCCGCAGAGGGCTCTGCCGACGCCGCCAATATCTTAAAGCCGGCTCTGGCGCGCGGTGACTTCCAGGTCATCGGTGCGACGACCATCAACGAGTACAGAAAGTACATTGAAAAAGACGCCGCGTTGGAGCGTCGTTTCCAGCCGGTACATGTCGGTGAGCCGACCGAAGAAGAAGCGGTGCAAATCCTTGAAGGTCTGAAAGATCGCTACGAGGCGCACCATAAAGTACAGATTACCGATGAAGCCATTGAGAGCGCCGTTAAGCTCTCCTCGCGCTACATTGCAGACCGTTACCTGCCGGATAAGGCCATCGACCTCGTCGATGAAGCGGCGTCCCGTGTGCGCCTCAGAACATTCACTGCGCCGGAAGACCTGCAGGAGATGGAAAAGCGTATCAAGGAAGTCGAGATTGATAAGGCGGCTGCCGTCAACGAGCAGGACTTCGAGCGCGCGGCCGAGTTGCGTGACAAGCAGAAAGCCCTTACAGATGAGCTGGAGCAGAAAAAGAACGAGTGGGCTGCAAAGAATGAGCGCAGCAACAGCGTCGTGAAGGCAGAAGACATCGCCGAGATCGTCGCCATGTGGACCGGCATCCCGGTCGTACAGCTGACGCAGGAAGAAAGCGAGCGCCTGCTGCATCTTGAAGATACGCTGCACAAGCGTGTCATCGGACAGGAGGAGGCCGTGCAGGCCGTGGCAAAGGCCGTCAGGCGCAGCCGTGCCGGGCTGAAGAATCCGGCACGTCCGATCGGATCCTTTCTGTTTCTTGGACCGACCGGAGTCGGAAAGACCGAGCTTTCAAAGGCGCTTGCCGAGATCGTGTTCGGGGATGAGCAGGCGATGATCCGCGTCGATATGTCGGAGTATATGGAGAAGCACAGTGTCTCCCGCCTGGTCGGCTCACCGCCGGGATACGTCGGATATGAGGAGGGCGGTCAGCTCTCGGAGAAGGTGCGGAGAAATCCATATTCGGTGATTTTGTTTGACGAGATCGAGAAGGCCCATCCGGATGTATTCAACATTCTTTTGCAGGTGCTCGACGAGGGTCATATCACAGACGGTCATGGCCGGAAGGTCGATTTCAAAAATACGATTCTGATCATGA
>OLPF01001636.1_pt1 | contig 17494 bp, 24 predicted proteins | sample 1673121 | NCBI WGS metagenome assembly OLPF01 (sample SAMEA3136756, study PRJEB25190) | human gut metagenome
TGGAAGTTGGACAACAGGAACAAGTGCATTAGTAACACAAAACAATACAACAGTATATGGAAGATTATACAATGCAACATTAGATGACGAAATAGCAGTGAATAGCATAACTATAACAAACATAGATAAAGAAGCCCCAACAGCTCCAACAGGAATAACAAGTAGTGTAACAATCAATAGTATAACAGTAACAGCAAGTGGAGGAACAGATAGTTTAAGTGGAGTAGTAGGATATCAATATAGAATTAATGGTGGAGCATGGTCAGGAACAATTGCTAGTGGAACATCTCATACATTTAGTGGATTAACAGCAGCAACTAACTATACAATAGAAGTAAGAACCGTGGATAAGGTAGGAATAACATCAAGTGCTTATACAAAAGTTATCCAATCAGGAAGTATAAAAATAACAGGAATAACATTAGCCAATAAAACCTTAACTAAAACAGGTACAACAAATCCAACAGTAACAATAACACCAACGATAACACCAAGTAATGCAACGAATAAAGGTGTAACATGGAGTAGTAGTAATCCGGCAGTAGCAACAGTTAATGCGAGTGGGGTAGTAACATATGTAAAAGAAGGAACAACAATCATAACTGCAACAGCTCAAGATGGTTCAGGAATAAAAGGAACCTGTACAGTAACTTGTACAGAGAATATCAAAGTAACTGGAATTTCATTGTCTCACCCAACAGTGTATCCTGAAAGTCCAACAGCGACTATAGTCCCACAGATAACGCCAACAAATGCTACAAATAAAGTGCTATTCTGGGATTCTGGTAATCCAGGATGCGCAACGGTTACTCAGAATGGGCAGGTTAGTTTCGTTTCTCCTGGAATTGTCGCAGTATATGCTTATGCGCAAGACGGTTCAGGTTGTATAGGTAAGACCACTGTGGCTTGTTGGCAGGACTCTTTCTGTTTCGGAAGACTTGATAATCCAAATTGTGCTGGGTATGGCTCAACAATGACGAAGGAGTGGTACGTTGACCTTAGGGGTGCTAACGGGATGAGTTTCGACGTCTTTGGACAGTCTACTGCATACTACGGGTGGTCGGTGTATGTAGAACTTATAGATTTGTCAGGCAACGTTATATATAGGGCTGGTAATGGAACGTCGGGCACAAGCACCGATCGGTGTAACCATTGACCACGCTACCTGGGACGTATCAGGATTCGAATCACGGTAAATTGAAAATGTCGGTGTATGGACGAACCGTGCCAGGAGATACAAATTGGCAGCAGACTAACGGTTTTATTAGAAATTTACAGATTTGGTGAAGCTTAGTAAATTATTAGACTGGGATATTTAATATATTTCACACACTGGATTATACAATATCATGTATTATATAATCCAGTTTATTGTGGAATAACACTACCAAAAAAATGAACAAAGAGAATGTAAATATTTTTCTAGAGGCAATCTTGTAAAGATTGCCTTCTATTCTATTCTTCTTTCATTTTTTCCGTCATTTTTACATATTTTTTCATATTCTTTTAGTTTCATTTTATATTCTAAACATTGTGTCATATAACGATAATACATATAAGCTTGTTCATATTGCATAATAGGGTTAAACATAGGATTATTGTACATTTCTTCCATGTTCTCATATCCCATTCCATAGGGAGAAAAAGGTGGAAAGTCAGAATTTTTGTCCATGAGATATCAACTCCTTTTAATAAAATATATTTTGTAAAATGTGAATTATGAATATTTTGTATGTTTTTTGAAATAATAAATGTTACGTTATTATTATAAATTTAAATTTTTATAAATACATTACCAAAATTTTCTTGTGTATTTTTTATAACAATGATATAATTTTATACATAAAAATGATATAGGAAAAGTATGGTTGAAACAATTATAATTTTGACTTTGCTAAATTTAAAATTTATTTTCCTTACTAAAATTTAATTTTTTCAACCAAATTTGTACCTTGGAAAGGAATGATATTAAATATGAGTAATTTATTTAATGAGAAAAAAGTTGGATGGGAAGGTTTAACTACAGAACAAAAAGAAGTAATGTTTACATTTGCAGAAGAGTATATGTATTTCTTAAATCATTCTAAAACAGAAAGAGAAGCAGTTATTACAGCAAAAGATATATTAGACAAAAATGGATTTAGTAATATTTGTAATAAAGAAAAATTAAATGTAGGAGATAAAGTTTATTATATAAACAGGGATAAAAGTATTTATGCAGCAGTAATAGGAGAAGAAAAACTAGAAGAAGGTTGTAATATAATAGGATCGCACATTGATTCTCCAAGGCTGGACTTAAAACCAAATCCTTTATATGAAGATACAGGTTTTGCTTATTTTAAAACACATTATTATGGTGGAATAAAAAAATATCAATGGACAACAATTCCACTTAGTATTCACGGTGTCATTGTAAAAACAAGTGGAGAAAAAATTGTTGTTAATATAGGAGAAGAAGAAAATGATCCTGTATTTACTATAACAGATTTATTACCACATTTGGCACAAGAGCAAATGGAGAAAAAATTAAAAGACCGGAATTTCTGGAGAAGACTTAAATATACTGTTAGGAAGCATTCCAACAGATGATAAAGAGGAAAAAGAAAAGGTAAAAGCAAACATTTTAACGATTTTAAATCAAAAATATGGTATTACAGAAGCAGATTTTTTAAGTTCTGAATTAGAAGTTGTTCCAAGCTTTAAAGCAAGAAGTTTAGGCTTTGACAAAAGCATGGTAGCGAGTTATGGACAAGATGATAGAGTGTGTGCCTATACTTCATTAAGAGCTTTATTAAATGTAGAAAAACCAGTAAAAACTGCTATTTGCATTTTGTCGGATAAAGAAGAGATTGGCAGTATGGGAAACACAGGAATGGAATCACATACATTTGACTATTTTGTTTCTGAACTTTTAAACAAAACTGGAGATAATAGGCCAAATCTTTTAGAAAAAGTATTTTGCCATTCTAAAATGCTATCTGCTGATGTTGACGCTGCTTTAGATCCAATTTATGCATCTGTTTCGGAAAAAAATAATGCAGCATTTTTAGGAAGAGGAATTGGTTTAAATAAATATACAGGAGCAAGGGGAAAGTCTGGTGCATCTGATGCAAATGCAGAATATGTAGCACAAGTTAGAAAAATATTTGAAGAAAATAAAGTTCCATACCAAATTTCTGAATTAGGAAAGGTAGATGTTGGAGGAGGAGGCACAATTGCATATATTCTTGCTAACAAAGGTGTGGATGTAATTGATTGTGGTGTGCCTGTGTTATCTATGCATGCACCTTATGAGGTAACTAGTAAATTCGATATTTATACAGCTTATAGAGGCTATACAGCGTTTTGGAAATAGGGCTTGGAAGGGACACATATAAAAAAACAAATAAATGAGGTAACATAAATGAAAAAATATATAGTAATAATAACTTGTATGGTAACATTATTATTTACATTAACTGGCTGTGGAACGCAAAATAAAGAGAAAAAAGGCGAGTTTAAAATAGTCTCGTCTTTTTATCCTGTATATATTATGCTAGCTAACATTACAGATGGAGCACAAAATGTAAAAATAGAGAATATGGCTTCTAATAGTACAGGGTGTTTACATGATTATACATTAACTACAACTGATTTAAAAAAATTAGAACAAGCAAATGTATTTGTTACTAGTGGTGTTGAAAATTTTATGGTAAATGTTAGTAGAACATACCCAGAATTACTAGTTATTAATTCAACTGTAGAGATTCCTAATATTATTTCTGATGAACAAGAAATTAATAATCATATGTGGTTAGATATTTCTAATTATATTTCACAGGTAAAAGTAATTACAGAAGAGTTAGTTAAATGTAATCCTGAAAATAAATCTATTTACGAAGAAAATAGTAATACTTATGTGCAAGAATTAGAAGAAATAAGAAATTGGGCAAAAGAAGAATTTAAAACAGCAAAAAAATGCGTCAGCTTTGATGAAACACTTGCTTATTTAAAGTTTGCTATGAATTTAGATGTTAAGACAATAAAGACAGATCATGAACAAAGTGGATTATCAGCAGAAACTATTAGTGATGTTATAGATTATATGAAACAAAATTCGATTAACATTATTATTACTAGTAAAGATGCAAATAATAAAAATGCAGAAGTAATTGCAGCAGAAACTGGTGCCAAAATTTATAAATTAGATACTGCTATAACAGGACAAATGGATAAAGATGCCTATTTAGCAGCAATGGAATATAATATAGAGCAAATTAAAACAATGGAGGATTAAATGAAAAATTTAGAATGTGGTTTTCACTGCATTAAGGCAAGTAATATTGGAGTTAAAATTGGACAAGAAGAAATTATTCGTCATGTAAACCTACATATACATTGTAAAGAACTAACAGTTATTATTGGAAAAAATGGAGCTGGCAAAACTACACTATTAAAAGCCTTTTTAGGAGAAGTTAAACATACTGGCAAAATTGTTTTTACAGACACAAAAAACAATATGTTAAGAAAATTAAAAATTGGCTATGTACCACAAAGTATTAATGTAGAAAAACATATGCCTACAACCGTATATGACTTATTTGCTTCTCTTATTAGCAATGTTCCAGTGTGGTTAAAAAAAGACCATAGAGTCTATAAAAAAATAAAGGAAACATTACAAGTGTTTCAAGTAGCAAATTTAATTGATAAAAGCATAGGGGATTTATCTGGTGGTGAGTTGCAAAGGGTATTGCTTGCAATAGCAGTATATAATGAACCTAATTTGCTAATTTTAGATGAGCCTGTTTCTGGAATTGATAAAAATGGAATTACAGTATTTTTTGACTTGATTGATAAACTAAAACAGGAATATGATATGTCTATTATTTTGGTTTCACATGATTTGGACTTGGTAAGAAAATATGCAGATAGAGTAGTACTACTAAATAAAACTGTGTTAAAAGAAGGCAGTGCAGAGGAAGTGTTTTCGAGTAAAGAATATAAGGAGATATTTGGAGAATGCAAGAACTAATATATAATTTATTAAACATACTACCATTTGATTTTTTGCAATATACTTTTATGAAAAATGCATTAATTGCAATTATGTTAGCAACACCTATATTTGCTATATTAGGAACCATGATTGTCAATGAAAAAATGGCTTTTTTCTCAGATAGTTTAGGACATTCTGCTATTTGTGGTATTGCAATTGGAATGCTATTTGGAATTACAAACACCGATTTATCTATGATAATATTTGCCAGCATATTTGCTATTTTGTTAAACTATGTAAAATATAAAGTACCTTATGGAGCAGACACAATTATTAGTGTTTTTTCATCATTAGCAATTGCAATAGGATTAGCTGTTTTAAATGCAAGTGGTAATTTTAACCAATATTCTAGTATATTGGTAGGAGATATTTTAAGTATTAATTGGACAGAAGTTGTATATTTATTTTTTACATTTATTGCAATTTTTGTGTTTTGGTATTATACTTTTAATAAGTTACATAGTATTAGTGTCAATAAGAGTTTAGCAACAAGCAAAGGAATAAAAGTAAAATTAATTGATAATATTTTTGTTGTATTAATTGCAATTGTTGTTATGATTTCAATTAGATGGATTGGTATTTTATTAATTAATTCTTTATTAATACTACCAGCAGCATCTAGTAGAAATATTGCAAAAAACATGAGACAATATCATTTGTTTGCAGTATTAATTTCTATGTTTTCAGGAATAGCAGGTTTAGTATTGTCATATTACTACAATATTCCAACTGGCCCAATGATTGTAATTATTTCAGGAGTTATCTATTTTATAACACTATTGATAAAGGGAAAGATAAAAGGATAAGAAAGAGGGGAAAAAGATGAGAAATAAAGATTTACCAGAAGGAATTCAAGATTTTAGTTATTTAAGACAATATGCATATATAAAAAGTGCGAAAAAACCAAGGAAACAAAAAACATACTATAAACCAGATAAAAGAAATATTAGAAGATATAATAGTTTTGGGAAATATGAGATGGGAGAAGATACAAAGGAAAAAATAAAGCAGAGACTAAAAATAGCTCGGGTTACTAGCAGGACTACTTGCTGCAACAGCAACAATAGGTTATGTAAGTAGTGATAACTTTCAAGCTAAAAAAGAAGAACCTGTGCAAACAAAAACAAAACAAGATGCTGCAAAAGAATTTAGAAAAAGCATGCAGGTTGGAGAAAATATAGCTTATGACTATGATACAGATGTAATAAAAGTAAATCCACAAAAAGAAATAGAAGATGAAGGCAGATATTAATAGAGCTAAAAAGATACTAGAAATTTAGATTTCTAGTATCTTTTTAGCTCTACTAATATCTGCTTCTGTAGCATTTGGTATTCCTTTTAATGGGTAGTCTATATTTAGTTTTTCCCATTTATAAATTCCTAAATTGTGGTAAGGCAATAATTCAACATTTTGTACTGTTTTTAATGAAGAAATAAAGTTTTTTAGAGCAATTAAATCTTCTTTATTATCAGTAATGCCAGGGATAATTACTTGTCTAATCCAAATTGGAATATGGTTATTACTTAAATATTGTGCAAAAGCTAATTCCTTTTCATTAGAAAAACCAACTAAATCTTTACTTTTTTTAGGATGAATATGTTTAATATCTAATAATACTAAATCAGTTAAACGAAGCAATTCCTTTAAATCATCAGTTAAATTAAACATTCCAGAAGTATCAATTGCAGTAGAAATATTTTCTTTTTTTAGCTTTTGAAACAATGTAATTAAAAAAGGAATTTGTAATAAAGGCTCTCCTCCAGTAGCAGTAAAACCACCACCAGAAGGAAGCAAAAAGTTTTTATAACGGACTACTTTTTGGGCAATTTCATCAGCACTTACTACAGTCCCTTTATTACAATCCCAAGTATCACGATTATGACAATACTTACAACGTAAATGACAACCTTGAAAAAAAACAACAAAACGAAGCCCTGGTCCATCAACTGTACCAAGGGTTTCAATAGAATGTATTTTGGCATAATTTTTTCTATCTAATTGTTCCATAAATAATGCATCCTTTAATATATCTTAGTTAAGAAATTTATATTCTTTCTTGAATTGTTCTTTTTAGAACATCTTCTTGTTGTTCTCTAGTCAATTTTGTAAAGTGAACAGCATATCCAGAAACTCTAATAGTAAGCTGTGGATAATTTTCTGGATGTTCCATAGCATCTTCTAATAATTTTCTATCAAATACATTTACATTAATATGATGTCCTTCATTCATAAAGTAACCGTCTAAAATATTAACTAAGTTAGAAATTCTTGAAGCTTCTTCCTTACCAAGTGTTTTAGGTGTAATAGCAAAAGTATAAGAAATACCATCTTCTGCATATTCATAAGGTAATTTTGCAATAGAATTTAGTACAGCTAAAGCACCATTTACATCTCTACCATGTAATGGATTTGCACCAGGTCCAAATGGTTCACCAGCTTTTCTTCCGTCTGGTGTAGCACCTGTATTTTTTCCATATACAACATTAGAAGTAATAGTTAATACAGATAAAGTTTGTTTAGAGCCTCTATAAGTGTGGTGCTTTTGCAATTTTTTTAAGAATATTTCTACTAAATTAGCAGCAATAGAATCTACTCTATCATCATCATTTCCGAATTTTGGAAAATCGCCTTCTGGAATAAAGTCTACAGCTAATCCTTGTTCATTTCTTATTACTTTTACTTTAGCATACTGGATAGCAGATAAAGAGTCAGCTACAACCGAAAGACCTGCAATACCACATGCCATTGTTCTTAAAATTTCTCTATCATGAAGAGCCATTTCAAGTGCTTCATAAGAATATTTGTCATGCATATAATGAATAGCATTTAATGCTTTAATATAAATTTTAGCAACATAATCCATCATAACATCAAACTTTTTCATTACTTCTGTATAATCTAAATATTCGGAAGTAATTGGTTCGAATTCAGGAGCAACTTGTTTTCCAGAGATTTCGTCTTTACCACCATTAATAGCATAAAGTAAAGCTTTAGCTAAATTTGCTCTTGCGCCAAAGAATTGCATTTGTTTACCAATTTTCATTGCAGATACGCAACAAGCAATTCCATAATCATCTCCTAAAGTTGTTCTCATTAAATCATCATTTTCATATTGAATAGAAGATGTTTCAATAGAAATTTTAGCAACATATTTTTTGAAGTTTTCTGGTAAATTTTTAGACCATAAAACTGTTAAATTTGGTTCTGGAGCAGGTCCTAAATTTGTTAATGTGTGTAATACTCTAAAAGAGTTTTTGGTAACTAATGTTCTACCATCAATGCCCATACCTCCAATACTTTCTGTAACCCAAACAGGGTCTCCACTAAATAAAGCATTGTATTCTGGAGCTCTTAAAAATCTTACCATTCTTAATTTCATAACAAAATGATCCATTAATTCTTGCGCTTGTTCTTCTGTTAATGTTCCATTTGCAAAATCTCTTTCTATATAAATATCTAAGAAAGTAGAAGTTCTACCTAAACTCATAGCAGCACCATTTTGGTCTTTAATAGCACCTAAATATCCAAAATATAACCATTGAAAAGCTTCTTTTGCATTTTGTGCTGGAACAGAAATATCAAAGCCATAACGTGCAGCCATTTTTTTCAAATCTTCTAAAGCAACTATTTGATCATGAATTTCTTCACGTTCTCTAATAATATCTTCTGTAAATTCATCATAATTTAAAATATCTAATTCTTCTCTTTTCTCTGCAATTAAAGGATCTACACCATATAAAGCAACACGTCTATAATCACCAATAATTCTTCCACGACCATAACCATCTGGAAGACCAGTAATTAAATGAGAACTTCTAGCAGCCCTTATGTCAGGTGTATAAACACTAAATACACCATCATTATGTGTTCTTCTGTATTTATTATAAATTTCGTCTGTAACTGGGTCTACTTGTAATCCATAAGAAGCACAAGATTTTTCTACAATTTTAATACCACCAGCGGGCATAATAGCTCTTTTTAAAGGTTTATCTGTTTGAAGACCAACAATTTCTTCTAAATCCTTATTAATATAACCTGGTTCATAAGCATCTATTGCAGAAGGAGTTTTCGTATCAGCATCCAAAACGCCACCTTTTTCTCTTTCTTGTTTATAAAGTTCTAAAACTTCATTCCATAATTTTTTTGTTTTTTCAGTAGGGTTAGTTAAAAAGCTATCGTCGCCAGTATATGGTTGATAGTTAGCTTGTATAAAACTTCTAACATTAATTTCTTTTTGCCATTTTCCACCTTTAAAGTCATACCATTGTTTAAAATTCATATTATTTCCTCCTAAAATAAGAATTGTTTTTGTTATGTGGTGCTAAAAAACGCACCACTAATTATCATAACATAAAATTTATTACATTTCAATTAGTATTAGCAAAAAAATACAAAAAATGCGAAAATTTGTTATAATTCAGAAAAAATTATATAGAAACAATAAACAAATAAAAAGTGAAAAAATGACTTGACTTTTTTAGTGACTATGTAATAAAATAAAACAAAAGTTTGTTACAAGGAGATAAAATATGTTTGCATATATTAAAGGAAGTTTAGAAATAAAAGCAAATAATTATGTTGTTATTGATGTATCTGGAATTGGATATAAAATATTTATGGCAGGTTCTAATATTGATAAAATAGGCGATATTGGAAATAATGTAAAAGTATATACACATTATTATGTAAGGGAAGATAATATTAGTTTATATGGCTTTTTAACTGACGAAGAATTAAGAATGTTTGAATTATTAATTAGTGTAAGTGGAATAGGAGCAAAATCGGCTATAGCAATGTTGTCAGAAATAACTCCAGCTGATTTTGCCTTGTCTGTTATTTCAAATAATATAACAAAATTAACCAAAATTCAAGGTATTGGTGCAAAAACAGCACAAAGAATTATTTTAGAATTGAAAGACAAATTAAAAACAGAGCAAGCAATAGAAAAACAAGATACTAAAATTCAAAAAGTGATTGCAGAGGAAACAAATTATGAAGAAGCAATATCTGCCCTACAAATATTAGGCTACAATAAAAAAGAAATTGAAAAAACACTTGAAAAGTTAGATTTAACAGGATTATTAGTAGAAGACATTATTCGAAAAGCACTAGGTGTGCTAGGCAGATAAACGAGTATTTTAAAAGAATCAATTATAACAAAAAATGATAGGAGAGAAAAAATGGATTTAAATCAGCCTTTGGCTTATCGTATAAGACCCAAAACATTAGACGACTTTGTAGGTCAGGAGCATGTATTAGGAAAAGATAAAATTTTATATAGAACTATTCAAGCAGATAGACTATCTAGTATTATTCTATGGGGACCACCAGGATGTGGAAAAACCTCCCTTGCTAAAGTGATTAGCGAAACAACCAAATACAAATTTACAAAATTGAATGCAGTAACTTCAGGTGTTAGTGACATAAAAAATGCAATTGAAGAAGCAAGAAATTACATGTTAAATCCTACAGGAAAATGTATTTTATTTATTGATGAAATTCATAGATTTAATAAATTACAACAAGATGCATTACTACCTTTTGTAGAAGATGGAACTGTTATTTTAATTGGAGCAACAACAGAAAATCCATATTTTGAAGTAAACAAGGCCCTTATTTCTAGGTCAATGATTGTTAAATTAAATCCATTAGAAGTAAAAGATATTTTTAAAATATTAAAATCATCACTAAAAAAACCAGAAGGATTAGGAACATTTCATATAAATATAGAAGATTCGACTTTAGAAAAAATTGCAGAACTTTCTGGCGGAGATGTTAGAACAGCCTTAAATGGTTTAGAAGTTGCAGTTTTAACGACCAACATGGATAAAAATGGAGTAATTCGTATAACAGATGAAATTGCTGCTCAAAGTATTAATAAGAAAAAGGCTATGTTTGATAAATCTCGGAGATTCTCATTATGACAACATTAGTGCATTTATAAAATCAATGAGAGGGAGTGACCCAGATGCTACTATTTTTTATTTAGCAAGAGCCTTAAATGCGGGAGAAGACCCTGTATTTTTGGCACGAAGAATTGTAATTGCTGCTTCAGAAGATGTAGGAATGGCAAATTCTCAAGCATTAGTAGTGGCAACAAGTGCACTGCAGGCGGTTCATGCAGTGGGAATGCCAGAAGCCAGAATTATATTAGCACATGCAGCAGTATATGTTGCTGAATCAAAAAAATCAAATGCAACATATTTAGCAATTAATAAAGCATTAGAAGATGTTGCAACAAAAGATACAGGAGAAATACCAATGTATATTCGAAATGCACCTGCCAGTGGCATGAAAGATTTGGGTTATGGAGTAGGATACTGTTATCCACATAATTATCCAAATCATTGGGTAGAACAGCAATATTTGCCAGATAAAATGGTAGGAACAAAATATTATATAAAGGATGAAAATATAGAATAAAAAGTAATTTAAAATAAAAATCTACATTAAAAACAATGTAGATTTTTTATTTTTGATTCTTATCATCTGGAATAAATTCAAGTAATTCTGAAATTTCGCAATTAAAAGTTTTACAAATGTTATCAAGATGCTTGATGTCAATTCTTTTTACTTCTTCGTAGTACATCTTAGAAACTGTTGCGGGACGAATTCCAGTTATTGTAGATAATGTTTTTTGATTCATTTTGTGTTTACCGAGCAAATTTGATAATTTAATTTTAATCATAAATTTTACACCCTCTAAAAAAAATTACAAAAATGTCTTTTGTTGTTGTATTTTATCACTTTATGTATTAAAATTGTACACAAAAGTATTAATATAACGTTAAACGTAATTAAAAGTTGCCTAAGGGTAAAAAAAGGAGACAGAATGGAATACTGGAATTCTATTTTAGAAAAAAGAAAAAAAGAAGATAAAAAATATTTATTTGAATTACAAAAATTTTTAGATATTGTAAGTAATGTAAAAGATGATGAACTAAAAGAAAAAATTGTATACCAAATGACAAAATGTAATGAAAGATTGGGTGAACTAATAGAAGAAATAATAAACAAATAATACGAATATTTTTATAGCAAATACAAACAATAAGTAAATAAGAAAATAATAAATTTAGGTGGTATATGATAAAAAAAATATGTATAGGAGTATTTGCTGGATTTGTTAGTGGACTTTTTGCTTCTGGGGGAGGAATGATAGTTGTTCCCGCTCTTATTCATTTATTAAATTTTAACGAAAAACAGGCAAGAGCTACATCTGTATTTGTAATTTTACCAATGGTTATTACAAGTGGATTTTTCTATATGCATGGAAATTTTATTGATTGGAATATAGGAATAAAATGTGCTATTGGTGGAATGATAGGTGGTTATGCAGGTTCTAAATTATTAAAAAAATTGTCTAATCAGATATTAAAAATTTTATTTACAATTTTTTTATCTTATGTATCTATAAGAATGATTTTTTTATAGAGATAAATAGGAGGAAAAATGATAGAAATATTAACAGGAATTATTTCACGGAATTGTAAGTGGAACAGGAATGGGCGGAGGAACAATTTTAATTCTTATTCTCTCTTTTTTTATGGAAATAGAACAGCATATTGCACAAGCAACCAATATTGTGTTTTTTATACCCACCTCTATTATTGCCATTATTGTTAATTTAAAACAGAAATTGATTAATGTAAGAACAAGTATTGTTTTAATAATAGCAGGAATAATTGGTGCAATAGTAGGAGCAACATTAGCACAAAAACTAGACGCTGTTAGTTTAAAAAAATATTTTGGAATGTTTTTGGCTATCATTGCATTATACGAAATATATACAATAATAAAACAGTATATTTTAAAAAGAAAAAAGACATAATATTAACATAATGCAAAATAAGGAGGAAATAAAATGAGATTTGTAAAAGGGATGATTGTTGGGGGAATTATTGCTGCAGGTACAGCTATGCTATGTGCAGATGGAATGTGTTCAAGTAAGAAGAAAATGATAAAAAAAGGCAAACAATTTGTTAAAAAATTAGGAATAATTTAAGAAAGGGTGTATAATAAGCCCTTTTTTATTGTATAGGAAAAATCGACAGATTTTTCCTATACAACAAGGTTAAGTTTCATTGGAATGTGCAGATGCGCAGCATCCTGTACATGTGATGAAGCCACTTTTCAGGAATAGTTAATTTAGTTTGTTTTGTGGCAATAGTGATTATTTTTCACAATTTTCTTCACATTCGCAATCTCTGCAATAATCGTCATCTTTATGACATTTATCAAATTCACATTGATCCATGTCAACTCCTTTTAAGCACATACCATCATGTTTACAATCTGCACAAATTTTATAATGCTTTACTTTATTAGCCCAAATTTGTACTTCGTAGAATTTGTCTGGACAAAGTGGTCCAAAAACAAATTCACCTTCTTTGTCTGTAAAAGTATGAGAAACAGGTTTTCTTTCATCTTTACATACTTCTATTAATTTTACAACAGCGTCTTTTACAGGTTCGCCATAACAATCTTTAATTAAACCATAAATAACATTTCTATTATCTTCTGGTAAATTTACCTCAATATCAAATTGTTTACCTTTTTCAATAAATCCATCTACATCTACAATTGGACATATTTTTTTATCAAATTCCATAAAATCATTTCCTTTCATATTAGATTAATACCATATTATGACTAAATACTTCAAAATGTGATATAAATTTTATAGATAGAAAAAAATTGACTTTTTTAGTATATAGGAAAATCCAAGATTTTTACGTATACAACAAGGTTAAGTTTCATTGGAGTTTGCCATTTGCAAAGTAAATGTATATATGAGGAAAAGCTATTTTTTGTATTGCTTAGTACCATCCAATAACATCTTTGCAATAAAAGATTTACAATTCATATGAACTATCATATAATAAAATATATTAATATGGAGGGAACAAAAATGATTGGAATATTTGATTCGGGTGTTGGAGGGTTAACTGTTTTTAAGGAAATTTCTACAAATTTACCACATGAAGATATTATTTACTTGGGAGATACAAAACAGTTTCCATATGGAAATAAATCAAAAGAGACAATTGTAGAGTTAACCCAAAAAAATATTGAATTTTTAATCAATAAGAATGTAGATTTAGTGGTAATAGCTTGTGGAACAGCAACTAGTCAAGCTTTAGAAGAAGTACAAAACAAATACCAAATACCAATTATTGGGATTATAGAACCTACTATTTTGGAATTACAAAATCAAACTTTACAAAGTATAGGGGTAATAGCAACAACTGGTACTATTAGAAGTAATGCGTGGGAAAAGGAGATTAAGAAAAAATTACCACAAGTGCAAGTAATTAATAAAGCTTGTCCTCTTTTAGCACAAATGGCAGAGGAGGGGTGGACAAACAATCAAATTGCAAAATATACCATTGCAGAATACTTAAATATATTTCACCATACCAATATTCAAAAGTTAATTTTAGGCTGTACACATTACCCTCTATTTACAGAATTAATTCAAAAAGAATTGGGCGAACAAGTAGAAATTATTAATACTGGTAAAAATGTTGCTAAATATTTGCAAAAAAGATTAAAAAAACAAGCAAAACATCAACCTCAATATGAGTTTTATTTAACAGATTTGGAAAGTGAGTTTTTAAGAGTAGCTAATAATTTACTACAACAAGATATTGAAATAAAATTAGTAACATAAAAGAGAACAAGAGATTACTTATATTGTCATATAGGAATACAAGAATGTAAAATTAAAATTTTTCATGAACTCCTTTTTGTTTAGTGATATGGACATATTATAAAAAATATATATGTATAAAACTAAATAGAAGGGAGTTTTTTTATGAGAAAAAAAATTTGGTTAATAATAATTACATGTATATTGCTGTTGCTCAATTATTGCTTAGTTTTAGCATCTGGAGAAGACTATACTTTATTTATAGACTATAATCAAAATGTTTTTAAAGATGTACCCATAAAAGCGGATGTAAAATTAATAGGAGATAATGCGCCAGCACGTTCTAATGTAAGAGTAGAGGTAGATGTATCTGGACCAGCAATACCAAAATTAATAGCAACAGATTCAGCAGGACAAGAAATAGATATTGCACAAGTTGGATATTGGGGACCAGAGAAAGGCTTTGCAGTAGGAGGTACATTTACAAATATAACACCAGTTACAGCTACATTTCCAGAAGCAGGATTATATGAAATTAAGTTGTCTTTAATTAATGTAACAGATTCTAGTGTTATAACAGATTCTACAACAAATATATATGTGTATAAAGACCAAGATGAATTAGATGCAGTTACTAATCAAACAAATAATATAGTTTCTAATAATACAGTTTCTAATAATATAATAGAACAATTACCTCAAACTGGAAGGAGCATAAGTGAATACGTAATATATATAGTTGCGACCATTGCAATTATTATATCTGGATATATTTTTATTCGAAAAAATAAATAAAAGGAGAGGAATCTATGCCGATTAAGGCAATAAGATTGCGAACAATAGGAATTATAATAATACTGATTGTAATTTTGTTAATTACAGTCAGTATTATTATCACACAAGTAAAAAATAGAAAAATAAATCAAATGGAAGAATTGATCCAACAAGTAGAAGCAACTATTCCTAAGAAACCAACTTATGAAATATCAATTAAAACAAAAGAAATAAAATTAGAAATTCCAAATCAATACCAACAATTTTCAATTATAGGTAAATTAGAAATTCCTAAAATAGACCTTGTTACATATATTATAGAACAAACAAACCAAGATACGTTAAATAAATCTGTAACCAAGCTTTGTGGACCAGATGTTAATAAAATAGGAAACCTTTGCATAACTGGACATAATTATAGAAAACCTAATATGTTTTGGAAATTAAAAAAGCTGGAAATAGGAGACCAAATAAAATTAACAGATCTTTATGGACAATATTGCATTTATCGAGTATATGCCATAGAGAAGGTTTTGCCAAATGATACTACTTGCCTAGAACAAGAAACACGGAGGAGAAAGAAGAGTAACGTTAATTACTTGTACTACAGGAGCTTTACAGAGGTTAGTAGTAAAATTAGAAGAAGTATATGACTAAAGTTCTAATACTATATAAACGAGCATATGGTATAAAAAGGATGTGAATAGTATGTTTTTGGTGTTAAATAAAGATAAAATAATATCCTATATAATTGCATTTTTAACAGTGAGTGTTTTATTTGTTCTTGGTGCAACAAGCAATTTGGAAGAAAGTATTCAAACAACTTATACAGAAAGAGAAGTCCCAATTTATTCTGTAGATACTACAGAAAAGAAAGTAGCCTTAACAATGAATTGTGCTTGGTAACAATTACTTTTATGATAGAAATTAAAAACAAGTTATTTCAGGATTTTGGAATGGATTACTAATTTAGGTTAGTAGTCCTTTTTATTGAAATTGTGAGTGCATAATTTCAAAATGAAATGAGGTGAATATTGAAGTATATAAATATAAATCAAAAACTTAATTTTAAGTTCTGTCAAGTACCAAGAAAAATTTTATATGCAGAGCATATAAATCGATTTTGTGCCCTTTGTCTCAATTAGCATATATTTTTATACTAGATAGATTAAATTTATCAAGGATGAACAACAAAGTTGACGAATATGGAAATATATGTCTTTTTATGACAAGAAAAGAAATGGGAGAAAACTTAAAAGCAAGTAGTAAAACAGTAATAAAAATATTTAAAGAATTAGAAGAGGCAAAATTAATAAAACAAGAAAATCAAGGAAAAGGTAAAGCATATAAAATATATGTTGTAGATGTATATTCTAAAGATATAGAAAATTTACATATAGGTAATGAAAAAAGTGCAAATAAAGTTGTGGAATTTTTACCATCAAATAATATAAATAAAAAATATAAATATAAAAGACGAATTGCCAGAGGACTTAATATATGTAGAATCTAGATACATGTATAATGAAGAAGAAGTTGTAGATAACAATTTAAGAAATGGAAAAATAGATTTTAACATAGTTAGAATTGATCCAGGAGAAACAATAGAAATAACTATTGTTGCGAAAGCTGGATTATTACCAGATAGAAATGATAAAGAAATTCAAAATAAAGTGCAAATATCTGCAACAGGATTTGATGCAGTAGAAACAAACACAGTAACAAATATAATAGAATACTATGAACAAGCTCATACCGGTGAAGAAGAAGGAGAAGACCCAACAAGACCAAACAACAGACATAAAATAACAGGTACAGCATGGATAGATGAAAACATGGATGGCAAAAGAGATGCAAGCGAACAAACACTATCTGGTATTCAAGTAGTATTACTTAATAAAAATGCTACAAGCATAATAAGAGATCCAGATACAAATGAAGGCAAAATAACAACAACAGATAATAACGGAGCCTACGAATTTGATAATTTACCAAATGGTGAATATTTAGTAATATTTGTATATGATTCTTC
>OLPF01001639.1_pt1 | contig 17475 bp, 17 predicted proteins | sample 1673121 | NCBI WGS metagenome assembly OLPF01 (sample SAMEA3136756, study PRJEB25190) | human gut metagenome
TTTCAAATAGACGCGCTCTCCGTTGATGGCGTAGATGACGTCACCGGGCATCAGACCCTCTTCCCCCTGCTGCGGAAAGTCGGGATTCAGTTCGATGATCTCCGAGGTGTAGAATCCCTGCGCGCCCGCATAGAGGCAGACGATGATGAGAAGCCCCGTCAGAAAATTCATAAATGCGCCCGCGATAAAGATGATGAGTTTCTTCCACCAGGCCTGCCGGTTCAGCGCGCGCTCATCGTCGGAGTCCTCGTCCTCACCCTCCATGGAGCAATATCCCCCGAAGGGAATTGCGCGAACCGAATACTGAGTTTCGCCCTTTTTCTTTTTGAAAATCGCAGGGCCGAATCCCACCGAAAACTCGTTTACGCGAACCTTAAAAAGCTTGGCAAAGAAAAAATGACCGAATTCGTGCACAACGACAACAAGGCCGAAAAGCAGAATTGCCACAGCAATCGGCCACACCGCGTTCCACGCCGAAAGCAAAAATGAGCCCACGGAAAATATCATTTCGGTCATAAATTCACCGCCTTAAATCATTTTATCATTTCTCGGACGAGTTTTCTCGCCTTTCTGTCGGCCTCGAAAATTTCGGCGGCCGAAGTATATGTTTTTTCAAAGCTTTCCCGAAGCATTTGCCTTGAAAGCTCGGCAATGTCGAGAAAATCTATTTTGTCGTTTAAAAACAGCTTGACTGCCTCTTCATTTGCGCCGTTGACGGCCGCCGGGTAGAGACCGCCCATGTTTATCGCCTGCTCGCAGGTCGCAAGACATCCGAAGGTCTCCCTGTCGGGAGGCAAAAATGTCATTTGAGAAACCTTTGTGAGATCCAGCGGCTCGGACACAAAATTGACCCTTTTAGGAAAGGTCAGCGCGTACTGAATGGGAATTTTCATATCGGGAACGCCCAGCTGAGCGAGCACGGCCCCGTCCTTCCATTCCACAAGGGAATGAATGATGCTTTGAGGATGAACAACCACGTCGACCTTACTTTGAGGAAGGTCAAAAAGATGAACCGCCTCGATAACCTCGAGACCCTTGTTCATCAGTGTAGCGGAGTCTATGGTTATTTTTGCACCCATGCTCCAGTTGGGGTGGCGCAGCGCCTTTTCCTTCGACACCTTTTTAAGCTGATGAAGCTTTTTGCCGAGAAAAGGACCGCCCGACGCGGTTATGATAATTTTATTGAGGTCTTCCCTGCTTGACGCCTGGAGACATTGAAAAATCGCCGAATGTTCGCTGTCGACGGGATAGATTTTAACACCCTTTTCGGCCGCTCTTTTTTTGACGAGATCGCCGCCGGTCACAAGGGTCTCCTTGTTTGCAAGGGCGATGTCGGAGCCCGCCTCGATGGCGGTGAGGGTCGGTATAAGACCCGCCACACCCACAATTGCGTTAAGCACAATGTCGGCCGAAAGCGCGGAAATTTCCTTTATGCCCGCAGAGCCCGACAGAATTTTAACGTCGGTATCCGCCGTTTTCAGCGCAAGCTCCTTTGCGGCGGCCTCGTCGGCCATGGCGGCGTATTTCGGCTTATATTTTCTTATCTGCTCCTCGGCTCTTGCCGTGTTTTTTCCCGCGGCAAGGGCAAGCACGCGGTAATCGAGACCGTCGATGACCTCGAGAGCCTGAGTTCCTATGGAGCCGGTGGAGCCCAAAATAGTTATTGTTTTCAAAATTTATATCAACCTTTGGTTATTATCTGATTATCACGGGGAAATATGCCCCGAAAGCTTCCACAAAAAGATAGGTCAGCGGCGCGGTGAGAAAAACGCTGTCAAAGCGGTCGAGAACGCCGCCGTGGCCGGGCATTATCTTTCCGTAGTCCTTAATACCGCATTCTCTTTTAAGCACCGAGGCGGTCAAATCGCCCAGCGTTCCCGCAAATGCGGCAAAAAACGCGATGATCGCCACAAGGGGAAAATTGACCCGTCCTTCCCCCGCAAAGAGAGCCTGGTAGCCGTATGAAAGAAGCAGCGACAGCAGCACGTCGAAAACAATGCCGCCGACAAAGCCCTCCACCGTCTTTTTGGGGCTGATTTTCGGACAAAGCTTATGCTTTCCGAAAAAGACGCCGGTAAAGTAGGCTCCGGTGTCGGCAAGCCACGCCACGGCGCAGGACAGCACAAGCAGGAAAATCCCGTCGGCCTCATTCATGCCGTAGCGCCCGTCAAGACCCATGTCGAACAATCGGCAAAGGGAAGAAAAGGAGGCCGAAAGGATAATCGAAAGCCCACCCGCAAGCATGATCTGCTCCATTTTGACCGTTTCATGATGAAATATCATATAGGCAAAATTGAATACTATGTATGCAAAACACACTACAAAAATATAGCTTTGAAAGGCGCTTAAAAAGGGCATTGCCGCACCCACAAGCATGGCTGCGAAAAGCATGGGTCTGCGCTTTGTCATTTTAACGGCCGAAAAGACCTCCCAAACCGCAATGCAGTCGAGAAGAGCCACAAAAACCGAAAAAGCGTATCTGAAGTAAAGACTTGCCGCAACCACTCCCGCAAAAAGAGCAATTCCGACAACGGCGCTTACAATTCTCTTTGCCAAACAAAACTCCCCTTCAAAAAAGCGGCGTTTAAACGCCGCCGAATCTGCGATTTCTCCGAGCGAAACTCTCTATGGCTTCGTCGAGATGTTTAGGCTTAAAATTCGGCCAAAGAACATTTGAAAACCAAAGCTCGGAATAGGCAAGCTGCCAAATGAGAAAATTCGACACCCTATATTCCCCACCGGGACGTATGACGAGATCCACGGGAGGATCACCCGCCGTATAAAGGTTGTTTTCAACCGTGTCGGCGGTTATGTCCTCGGGGGATAAACCGCCGTTTTTCACCTGCTTTGCGATTTCCCTCGCCGCATGGACAATTTCGTCCCTTCCGCCGTAGTTTATGGCGAGATTGACGGTCAGTCCGGTGCAGTCCTTTGAATTTTCCTCGGCGTCGCTCATGAGCTTTTGAAGCTCGCCCGAAAGCACCGAGCGATCGCCGATAAATTTAAGCCTTATGTTCTTGTCCTTAAAGTTCACCGAGTCGGAAAGATATTCGGTGAACAGCTTCATGAGAGCGTCGACCTCTTCCTTGGGACGGCGCCAATTTTCGGTGGAAAAGGCATAAAAGGTCATATACTCCACGCCGATTTCGTTTGCGTAAAGGCAAATGCTTTTAAAGGTCTTTGCCCCCACCGAATGTCCCGCCGTTCTGGGAAGATGGCGTTTTTTCGCCCACCGCCCGTTGCCGTCCATAATGACGGCAATGTGACGGGGCAAAACATCAAAAGTTTTTTTATGCATTTTATATCTCTGCGATTTCCTTGCTCTTTTTGGCGGCGGCTTCGTCGGCCAGCTTGCAATATTTATCGGTCAGCTTCTGAATGTCCTCTTCGGCGGACTTAAGGTCGTCCTCGGTGATTTCCGAGTTTTTCTTTAAGGCCTTGTATTTTTCAATGGCGTCGCGGCGCACCGAGCGGATGGCAACCTTGCACTCCTCGCCGATTTTGCTCACTTCCTTAACGAGCTCTTTTCTGCGTTCCTCGTTGAGGGGCGGGAAAACAAGACGGATAATTTTGCCGTCGTTCGACGGATTTATGCCGAGATCGGAGGTCTGAATGGCCTTTTCGATCTCCTTGAACATGGAAACGTCATAGGGTTGAATGGCAAGCATTCTTGCCTCGGGGGTGGAAATTCCGGCCATTTGGTTTATGGCGGTGGGAACTCCGTAATAATCCACCGTTATCTTGTCAAGTACGGCGGCATTGGCGCGTCCGGCGCGAATTCCGGCGAATTCGTTTTCCTCCGCCTTGATGGATTTCTGCATTTTTTCTTCGGTTACCTTCATAATATCGTCCATAACTTTTTCCTCCGTAAATATCAATTTATTAAATGTTTATCAGTGAACCACCGTACCGATGTTTTCACCCATGGCGGCGCGGTAGATATTCTCCGGGTCGCTGAGATTGAAAACAAGCACGGGGGTTTTATTGTCTCTGCACATGGCGGCGGCCGTCATATCCATAACATTGAGATTTTTTTCGAGAATATCAAGATAGGAAAGACTCTCATACATCTTTGCGTCGTCGAATTTGTTGGGGTCCTTGTCGTAAACACCGTCAACATTCGTGGCCTTGAAAATAATGTCGGCATTGATTTCGGCGGCGCGAAGGGAGGCTCCGGTGTCGGTTGAGAAGAAGGGACTTCCGGTTCCGCATCCGAAAATAACCACTCTGCCCTTTTCAAGATGACGAATGGCCTTGCCCCTTATATAAGGCTCGGCTATCTGCTGCATGGGAATTGCGGTCTGAACCCTTGCCTGACCGCCCGCCTGCTCGATTCCGTCGGCAAGGGCGAGACAGTTGATGACCGTGGCCAGCATACCCATATGGTCGGCTCTGGTGCGGTCCATTTCGCCGCTGGAACGGCCTCTCCAGAAGTTTCCTCCGCCGACGACTATGGCGACCTCTATGCCCTCGTCGGTGCATTTTTTAACGCTTTTGCAGATTTTGAGAACGGTGGCAAAATCAAGACCGCTCTTCTGTCCTCCGGCGAGCACCTCGCCGCTTATTTTAAGTAAAATTCTTTTATATTTAGGTGTTCCCATTTTTGTTCTCGCTCCGCCTTTCGATAGTTTGTTCTTATTATACAACAATTCACCCGCAAATTCAACCATAATATTCCCCCGAAAGGTTCAAGAAAATTTCGGGGAAATTTTTCGATTTTACTTGACAGTTTTCTTCACGGGTAGTAAAATTATATCCGTAAGAACGTGGCCGTATTTGCGAAAGCGGTTACGCAAATCTATACAGATTACAAAGGAGTCAAAGTATTATGGCATATCTCGACTTTACCGGAAAGACTGTCGGTATCACAGGTTCCACCGGCGCTCTCGGAAGCTACATGGCAAAGGTATTCGCCAAAAACGGCGCCAACGTGGCCGTTCTCGGCAACAATGTCGAAAAGGGCAAGGCTGTTGCCGACGAAATCAAAAAGGACGGCGGAAAGGCCGAATTCTTCCCCTTCAACGTATGTGACGACGAGTCTATAAAGACCGGTCTTAAAAACATCGCCGACACCTTCGGCGGCATCGACATTTGGATCAACAACGCCGGAGTCAACGTTCCCGCCGAGGAGCGTTTCCATGTTGACAAATTCTCCGACGAATGGTGGAAAAAGATCGTCAGCGTGGACATGGACGGCGTTTATAAGTGCTCAAAGCACGTTGTTCCCTATCTCCGCGGAAGAAAGGGCTCAAACATTATTAACATAAGCTCGGTCGTGGGTATGGTTCCCTTCAGAAATCAAGTCGCCTTCACCGCCGCAAAGGCCGGCGTCATCAACATGACCAAGGCCATGGCTCTTGAGCTTGCCGACGACGACATCCGCGTCAACTGCATCGCTCCCGGCACCATCTGCATGGACAAGACCGCCGCTCTTTGGGCCAAGGACGACTCCATGAAGCGTCTGCTTGACCACATTCCTCAGCACCGTCAGGGCGATCCCGACGAAATCGCATACCCCACCCTCTTTATCGCCGACAGCTATATGTCCGGTTACATCACCGGCCAGTGCCTCGCCGTGGACGGCGGCTGGACCTGCGGCTATGCAAGAGATTTCTAAAAACCGTAAAAGTGGCTGTATCCTGCGGTACAGCCGCTTTGGCCTGTTAAAAAGGAGTTATCTTAAATGAAAATTTCCGAAAACATCGCGTCGGCAACCGTAAAAAGCGGCAGCGTGGCGGTATTTTCCATGGGTCAGGCCGGCTTTGTTTTTAAGCTGCCCGACGGAACCGCCATTGCTCTCGACCTTTATCTTTCCGACTGCTGCGAACGCTATTTCGGTTTTAAGCGCATAATGCCGAAAATCATGTCGGCCGACGAATATACATTCGATTATGTTGTGGCAAGCCACGCCCACTATGACCATTTCGACCCCGACAGCGTTCCCACGCTGCTGTCAAATCCGAACACCAAAATGCTCGCCGCCTGCGACGTCAATGTCGAGGCCGAGCGCCTGTCGCTCAGAAAGGATCAGATAACCTATCTCAAGGTGGGCGACAGCTTTGACGGAGAAAACTTCAAGCTGACCGCCGTCCCCTGCGACCACGGCGAGCTTGCGCCCGACGCTCTCGGCCTTGTGCTTGAAGCGGAAGGAAAGAAGATCTATGTCATGGGAGACACCTGTTTCAGAGCCGATCTTCTTGAAAACGATTTTATAAAGAACTGCGATTTGCTTATACTGCCCATAAACGGCGCCTTCGGCAACCTTAATTCCGAAGAGGCCGCAAAGGTTGTTTCGATTTTAAAGCCGAAATTGGCCGTTCCGTGTCACTACTGGAACTTTGCCGAGCACGGCGGAGACCCCAACGCTTTTGCCACGATCATGAAGGAAAAATATCCCGAACAGAAATATTTCCTCATGCAGATGGGCGAAAAAATGTATATCTGAACGGAGGAAAAATATGAAAGCACTTGTTGCCGAAGGCCCTCACAAGGCTGCCTTCAGAGATGTTGAGCTTCGTCCCATTAAGGATAACGAGCTTCTCATCAAGGTCAAAAGAGCCGGCATCTGCGCCACCGACAACGCCATTTACACCGGCGACTGTATGTTTGTACGCGACGGTTCGATAGTTTATCCCTGCCGCTTCGGCCACGAATGGTCGGGCGTTGTGGAAAAGGTCGGAAAGGACGTCACAGATTTCAAAGCCGGAGACCGTGTTATATGCGACAACGGCGTTTCCTGCGGCGAATGTGACGCCTGCAAGGAAGGAAGATACGACGACTGCGTCAACGTAAAGTCGGTGGGAACGGTCAACTGCTGGGACGGTTGCTTTGCCGAGTATATGATCATGCCCGTTTACCATGTTTATCACATTGCCGACAGCATGAGCTTTGACGCCGCCGCCCTTCTCGAGCCCATTTCCATTGCATACGAGGCCTTTAAGCGCACAAAGCTGACAAAGGACAGTACCGTCGTCATCACCGGCACCGGCGCCATTGCCATGGGTGCCGTCGCTTTGGCTAAATATTACGGTGCGGGACAGATCGTCTGCGTCGGAAGAAAAGAGCCGAAGCTTGCCGTTGCCAAGGACATGGGAGCCACCCACCTTGTAAACAACACAAAATGCTCCATGCCCGAGGAAATCAAAAAAATCACCGGCGGCAAGGGAGCCGATCTCCTTATCGAGTCTTCCGGCTCGGAAAACTGCCTTATCGACTGCATCATGTCGGCCAAAAAGGGCGGAGTTGTGGAAATTCTCGCATTCTATGAGAAGCTTATAAACAATCTTCCCATCGACCATATGTCCTTCAATTCCATCGACGTTCACGGCTGCGCCGGACATTACGGCAACGCCGAGGCGGTCAAAAAGATTTTTGAACAAAAGGACTACGGTCTTGAAAAAATGATCACCCACAGGGTCAAGTTTGACGATTGTCTTGAATTTTTCGAGCACAACGATAAATACCGCAACGAAAAAATCAAGGTAATGATAGATTTTGATTAAATTCTTGGAGGAATATAAAATGATCAACGAAATGATTGAAAAGGCGCGCACAGCCGCCAAAGAGCTTGAGAATTTTTCTCAGGAGCAGGTCGACGCCATCGTCCGCGAAATCGGCAAAACCGTTTATGACAATGCCGAGTATTACGCAAAGCTGGCCGTCGAAGAGACCCGCATGGGCGTTTACGAGGACAAAATCAACAAAAATAAGGGTAAGGCCCGCATCATCTGGAACAGCCTTAAGGGCAAAAAATCCGTCGGCGTCATAAACCGCGACGAGGACAACTGCATTACCGAAATCGCCCGTCCCGTCGGCGTTGTCGGCGCCATCACCCCCTGCACCAACCCCATTGTCACCCCCATGTGCAACGCAATGTTCGCCGTCAAGGGCCGCAACCCCATTATCGTTGCTCCCCATCCCCGCGCAAAGAAAGCCAATAAGATCGTTTGCGATGAGATAATCAGAAGAATCACCGCTCTCGGCGCTCCCGCAAACACCATTCAGTATATCGAAGAGCCCACCTCCGACCTTTCGGCACAGCTTATGCACGCCGTTGACGTGGTCGTAGCCACCGGCGGTATGGGCATGGTCCGCGCCGCATATTCCAGCGGCAAGCCCGCTCTCGGAGTCGGTGCCGGTAACGTCCAGTGCATTGTGGACGAGGGTATCGATTTTGCCGACGCCGCCGCAAAAATAATTGCAGGACGTAAATTCGACAACGGTATCATCTGCTCCGGTGAGCAGACCGTCATCGCTCCCGAAAAGGACTATGACACCATGATCGAGGCTCTCAAGGCAAACGGCGCCTATTTCGTAAGCGACGCCGAAACCAAGCAAAAGCTCCGCGACGCCATATTCCCCGAGGGAGTCATGAACAAGAACCTTGTGGGTCAGAGCGTTGCCAAAATTGCCGAAACCGCCGGTATAGAAGTCCCCGCCGACACCAAGGTAATCCTTGTTGAGGCCGACGGCTGCGGCAAGGCAGACCTTTTCTGCAAGGAAAAAATGTGCCCCGTTATCGCTACATTTAAATACAACGGCATTGAGGACGCTCTCCGCATTGCTCAGGCCAACCTCGACGTGGAAGGCCGCGGACATTCGGTCAGCTTCCACACAAACAACAAGGAGCACGCCGAATTCATCGGCGAACACGCCACCGTCTGCCGCGTACTTATAAATCAGGTTTGCTCGACCTGCAACGGCGGCGCATTCTCCAACGGTCTCTCCCCCACAACCACCCTCGGCTGCGGCTCTTGGGGCAACAACAGCATTTCCGAAAACCTCAACTATCGCTGCTTCCTCAACATCACCCGCGTTGCCTATAACAACGGCAAGGCTCAGCCCTCCGACGAGGAAATTTGGGGATAAATCCGAAACCCGTTTCTAAAGCACAAGCGGGGGCGTGAAAATTCCCCCGCTATGAAAGGAAATACAGTATGAACTTAATGGAATATAAAGCCCGCGAGCTTTTTGCCGAAGCGGGTCTTCCCGTTCCCACCGGCTTTACGGTCGATTCGATTGAGGAACTGGAGCAAATGGAAATTCCCGTTCCCACCGTTGTTAAGGCTCAGGTCGAGACCGGCGGACGCGGAAAGTTGGGCGGAGTTAAGCTTGCCGACACCCGCGAGGAAGCAATTGCCCACGCAAAGAACATACTCGGAATGGACATCAAGGGCCACATCGTCAAAAAGCTCATGATCGTCAAAAAGACCGAGGTAAAGAGCGAGATGAATCTTTCGGGCATGCTCGACCGCAACACCAAGCACCACATCATCATCTTCTCCCCCTGCGGAGGAATGGACATCGAACAGACCGCCAAAACCGCTCCCGAAAAGATTTTCAAAATGCCCATAGATCCGCTGCTCGGCTATCTTCCCGAGGACGGTTATTATCTCGGAAGCAAGGCGGGACTGACCTTCCCCCAGTGCAAACAGCTTTCCGCCATTATCGGCAAGCTTTATGCCCTTTGCAAAAAGCGCTACTGCACGCTGACCGAGATAAATCCCCTTGTTGTCAACGACGAAGACAATCTTGTGGCCATTGACGCAAAGGTAGTCATCGACGACAGCGGCGTTGCCTTCCAGCCCGACCTTATGGAGCTTAAAAAGGAAAGCATGACCGAAGGACTTGTGAAGGAAGCCGACAGCTTTAATTTCCTTTACATTCCCTGCGATCCCGAAGGCGATGTTGTCGTTATGAGCAACGGCTCGGGAATGCTTATGTCCTGCATCGACCACCTTGCAAGAAAGGGACGCAAGGTTGCGGCCGTTCTGGATCTCGGCGGCGGCGCCACAAGCGACCGTATCCGTCACGCCGTGAGAATTCTTTTCTCCACCCCCGGCGCAAAACAGCTTTTCATCAACATTTTCGGCGGAATCACCCGCTGCGACGAGGTTGCGGGCGGAATTCACCTTGCCGTTACCGAGGACGGGGTTACCCACCCGGTCGTCGTCCGCTTTGAAGGAACAAACAAGGACAAGGGTCTCGAAATCATTCACGATCTTACCAACGTAATCTACGCCGACGGACTTATTTCGGGCGTTGACGCAATCGTAAACGGAGGTGCACAATAATGAGCGTATTGGTAGATGAAAACACAAGACTGCTCGTTCAGGGCATCACCGGACGAGAGGGCACCTTCCACACCGAGCAGATGCTGGCCTACGGCACCAAGGTTGTGGGCGGAGTCACCCCCGGAAAGGGCGGACAGGAGGTTCTCGGCGTTCCGGTGTTCAACACCGTTAAGGAAGCCGTGGAAAAGACCGGCGCAAACGCCACCGTCATTTTCGTTCCCGCAAGATTTACAAAACAGAGCGCCATGGAGGCAATCAGAGCAGGCCTTAAGCTCGTTATAACCATTGCCGAGCACGTTCCCGTTCAGGATATGCTTGACGTTTATCACGTCGGCAAATATTACGGTGCCACCGTAATCGGCCCCAACTCCTTCGGCGTCATCTCCCCCGGCAAGAGCAAGGCCGGATTTATGGCTCACCGCATATTCCTCCCCGGAAACGTGGGAATTATGTCGAGAAGCGCCACCAACTGCTATGAAACGGTATTCATGATGTCCAACGCCGGTATCGGTCAGAGCACCTGCATCGGCGTCGGCGGAGACATGATCCCCGGCTCCACCTTTGTCGAGCTTCTTCCCCTCTTTGAAAACGATCCCGAAACCAAGGCTCTCGTGCTTATCGGCGAGATAGGCGGAGACGAGGAGGAAAAGGTGGCCGCCGCCATGAAGGCAGGTGTATTCACAAAACCCGTCGTTGCCTGCATTGCGGGCAAAAACGCCCCCAAGGGCAGAAGCATGGGCCATGCCGGCGCTATCGTAGGCGCCGACGGCACGGGCAGCGCTCAGAACAAGGAAAAGGTTCTCAGCGAGGCCGGCGCTCACATTGCCGACACCACCACCCACATCGTGGAAATTCTCAAAACCATTAAATATTAAAAGGGATGAAAACTATGGATAAAAAACATTTGTGTCATGTCTACTACACAATGAACCTTATCCGGGATTTTGAAAATCAGTCGCTCAAATTTTTTGAGGAAAACGTGCTCAGAGGCTCGGTTCACCTTTGCGTAGGCGAGGAAGCCGTTCCCGCCACCGTCTGCGAACTGCTTAATCCCGACGATTACATCGCAAGTACCCACCGCGGCCACGGCCATTGCCTTGCAAAGGGCGCCGATCCCGGAAAGGCTCTCGCCGAGCTTATGGGTAAGGAGGACGGATATTGCCGAGGCCGCGGTGGCTCCATGCACATTGCCGACGTCGACGCGGGCAACCTCGGCGCAAACGCCATTGTCGGCGGCGGTATTCCGATCGCCGTGGGCGCCGCTCTCGCCAGCAAAATGCAGAACAACGGTAAAGTTGCCATCTCGTTTTTCGGAGACGGAGCAACCAACGAAGGAATTTTTCACGAATCGCTGAACCTTGCCGCCGTTTGGAAGCTGCCCGTTGTGTTCGTCTGCGAAAACAACGGATACGGTATCAGCGTTCCCCAATGGCAGAGCACGGCCGTTAAGGACATTTCGGTCCGCGCAAAGGCCTATGACATTCCCGGCGTCACCGTCGACGGAAACGACGTGGAAGCCATTGCCAAAGAGGCCAAAAAGGCAATCGACCGCGCAAGAAAGGGCGAGGGCCCCACTCTTATCGAGTGCAAAACCTACCGTATCTACGGCCATTGGACCGGCGACCCCACCCCCTACCGCACCCGCGAAGAGGTTGAGGAATGGAAGAAAAAGGATCCTATCAAGAGACTGCGCAAGGTTCTTGAAAAGGACGGCGTAAAGGCCGAGGAGCTTGATAAACTCGAGCAGGACGCCGCCGACGCCATCGCAAAGGCCGTGGAATTTGCACTTAACAGTCCCGAGCCCGATCCCAATACCGTTCTTGACGGAGTTTTTTATGAGGAGGCTGACGCATAATGAGCAAGAAGAGTTACGTTCAGGCTATAAGAGATGTCACTGCCGAAGAAATGCGTCGTGACGAAAAGGTATTCGTAATGGGCGAGGACATTGAGGTTCTCGGAGGCATTTTCGGCGCAACAAGAGGACTTGCCGATGAATTCGGTGCCGACAGAGTTCGCAACACCCCCATTTCCGAAGCCGGATTTATAAGCGCGGGACTCGGCGCCGCCTGTGCGGGTATGCGCCCAATTGTCGAGCTTATGTATATGGACTTTTCCCTTGTGGCTGCCGATTCCATAATCAATCAGGTTGCCAAAACAAGATATATTTTCGGCGGAAAAGCCAAGGTTCCGCTTGTCATCAGAGGACAGCAGGGCGTCGGACGCGGAAACGCCGCCACCCATTCCCAGAGTCTTGAGACCCTCTTTATGCACTTCCCCGGCCTTAAGGTCGCAATGCCCTCCACCGCCGAGGACGCAGCCGGTCTTCTCCGCGCCGCCATCCGCGACGACAACCCCACCATCATGATCGAGCACAAGGCTCTCTACACTCAGAAATCCGAGGTTCCCGACGATCCCGAGTTTATGATTCCCTGGGGCAAGGGCAGAGTTTTCAGAGAGGGTAAGGATTGCACCATCATCGCAACCCACACCTATGTCAAAAAATCTCTCGACGCCGCCGAAGAGCTTGCCAAAGAAGGCATCGACTGCGAGGTTATCGACCCCCGCACCCTCGTTCCGCTGGACATCGACCTGCTTTCAAGCTCGGTCAAAAAGACCGGCAGATGCGTTGTTGTTCACGAGGCTCACCGCACCTGCGGCGTAGGCGCCGAAATTTCTTCCCAGCTTTACGAGCAGGCCTTCTGCTATCTTGACGCTCCCATTGAGCGCCTTGGCGCAAAGCAGTGCCCCCTGCCCTTCAACCTCGGTCTTGAAAACGCCGTTGTTCCTCAGCCCGAAGACATTATAAACGCCGTCAAACGCACCCTTTATAAATAATTCGGAAAGGAAGACTTCACATGGCTGAAAAAATAATTATGCCCAAGCAGGGTCTGCAAATGACCGAGGGCACCATTACCAAGTGGCTTGTTAAGGAAGGCGACAAGGTGGAAATCGGTCAGCCCCTTTTCGAGATGGAAACCGACAAAAACACCATTCAGATCGACAGCACCGCCGCCGGCGAAGTGCTTAAGCTGGTTGCCAAGGAGGACGAAACCGTCCCAATTACCGAAACCATCGCCATCGTGGGCAAAAAGGGCGAGGATTTTTCCGACCTTCTCCCCAAAAAGAAGGAAGAAAAGAAACCCGAGCCCGCACCCGCTCCCGCCGCACCTGCAGCGCCCGCTGTAAAGTCCGCGCCCGCCGCCGACGACACGACCCCCATTGCTCTTGAGGGCGGAAGAATTTTTGTTACTCCCCGTGCCAAAATGACCGCCGAGCGCAAAAACATCGACTATAAGACCGTCAAGGGCACCGGCCCCTCCGGACTTATCATCGAAAAAGACGTTCTTGCCGCCGCTGCCGTCAAGGCAAGCCCGGTTGCAAAGGCAATCGCCGCAAGAAAGGGCGTTTCCATAACCACCGTCACCGGAACCGGCGAAAACGGAAAAATCGTTAAACACGACATTCTCTCGGGCGACGCAAACCTTTCGAGAGAGGACAAGGTCATTCCCATTTCCGGCATGAGAAAGGTCATTGCCGACAACATGATGAACAGCGTACAGTCGATGGCTCACGCCTATCATAAGGTTGCCGTCGACATGAGCGAGGCCAAGCTCATCCGCGCCGCCTTTAAAAAGGCCGAAAAGAAGGTTTCCTTCAACGACATCATCATCATGGCTCTCGGCCGCGCTCTTCAGGAGCACCCCCGCATGAACGCATGGGTCGAGGACGGAAAAATCACCGAAAAGGGTTCGGTCAATGTCGGTATCGCCGTTGCGGTGGATAACGGCCTCATCGTCCGCGACGTTCAGAATATGACCATCGGCGAAATTCATGACGAATCGGCCCGCCTTATCGCAAAGACCAAGGCAGGCGGACTCAAGAAAGAGGAATATTCCGGCGCCACCTTCACGGTCAGCAACCTCGGAATGTTCGGCATTGACGAATTCACCGCCATTGTCAATCCTCCTCAGGTTGGCATTCTCGCCGTCGGCTCCATGACCGACACCCCCGTCGTCCGCGACGGACAGATCGTCATCCGTCCCATGATGAATCTTGTGCTGACCTATGACCACAGGGTTATCGACGGCGCTCCCGCCGCGCAGTTCTTAAGCAGAGTCAAAGAGCTGCTTGAAAATCCCTATCTCATGATTGTCTGAGTAAATTATATTCAACCGAAAGGAAAGAAATATTATGAAAAAGTTACCTCCCCTTCAAGTAAAAGTCGACCGCGTAAAACCCCTTATCTACGGTGATTCCTATGAATCAAGAATGATTCTCGACCATGTCATCACCGGCCGCGACAACGTTATCCAAATCAACCACGGAACCGTTAAGGCCCACAAGGCTCTCGGCGGCGCCGCCCATGAAGAGGACGAAATTTACTACATCCTCGACGGCAAGGGCAAGCTCAAGCTCGACGATGAAATCATCGACATCGAAGGCAACCAGGTCATCTTCATTCCCGCCGGCGTTTTCCATGCCCTCGACAACAGCGAAAGCGACACCGACATGCACATTCTCACCTTCTGGAGAGACTATCGCTTCAACGACGCCTATGAGGATCGCATGAAGCAGTGGGGCAAATCCTTCAAGACCATTGACGAGGACTGATTTTATCTTCTGCGCTCGAAAAAAGCTTTCGGGCGCAGCTTTCCCACTTTAAAAGAAAGGTCTGAAAAAAATGGAATATGATGTTGCCGTCATAGGCGGAGGCCCCGGCGGATATGTTGCCGCCATCGCCTGCGCAAAACAGGGCAAAAAGACCGTGCTTATCGAAAAGGACAAGTGCGGCGGAACCTGCCTCAACCGCGGATGCATTCCCACCAAGGCTCTGCTTCATTGCTCCGAGCTTTATAAAGACGCAAAGACCGCAGAAAACTTCGGCGTCAATCTCGATGTCAAGGATTTTGACTATTCAAAATGCTATGACCACAAGGAGGCCACCTCCAAAAAGCTGCGCGGAGGAGTGGAATATCTTCTCAAAAAGAGCGGCTGCGACGTTAAATTCGCAAATGGCGAGCTGCTCAACGACCACACCGTCAAGGCAGGCGACGAGACGATCACATTTAAAAATCTGATCATCGCCACCGGTTCGGTTCCCGCTCCCAATCCCTTCAAGGTTGAGGACGGCGCTCCCCTCGTCAACAGCGACGGATTTTTGGAGCTTAAAGAGCTGCCCGAAAAGGTTCTCATTGTGGGCGGCGGAGTTATCGGTCTTGAATTTGCCACCGTGCTTTCTGAATTCGAAAGCGAGGTCACCGTCGTTGAGGCCACTCCCGGAGTGCTCCCCAACATGGACCGTGAGGTTGCCGATTTTGCAAAAAGCGGCCTTGAGAAAAAGGGCGTTAAATTCTTCACCGGCACCTTTGTCATGGGTGTTAAGAAAAAGGGCAAAAAGGCTCTTGTCGAACTTAAAACAGGCGACAAAAATTTCGAAGAAACCGCCGATTTGGTGGTTGTCGCCGCAGGCCGCCGCGCCAACACCGAGGGTCTGAACATAAAGGCCGCCGGCGTTAACACCGAGCGCGGATTTATAACCGTCGACGACCGCTGCTGCACAAACGTGCCCCACATTTACGCCATCGGTGACGTCAACGGCAAGTCCATGCTTGCCCACGCCGCTTCCGAGCAGGGCAAGGTTGTGGCCGAAAACATCGCAAAGGGCAAAAATCTCGCCTGCGATTTCGATTTGGTTCCCGGCTGTATCTATACCCACCCCGAGGTTGCCTCGGTGGGACTCACCGAGCAAAAGGCCAAGGACGCCGGAATCAATGTAAAGGTCGGCCGTTTTAACGCCGCAGGCAATGGAAAGCTGCTGAGCATGGGCGCCGCCGAAGGCTTTGTCAAGCTTGTGACCGACGCCGACACCGGCGAAATTCTCGGCGGTCAAATCTGCTGTGAGCACGCCACCGACATGATTTCCGAGGTTGCCGTTGCAATAAAGCTCGAGTCCACCGTTCACGAGCTTGCATCGGTCATTCACCCCCACCCCACCGTTTCGGAAATGGTTATGGAAGCCGCCGATGACGCTCTCGGCCTCTGTATTCACCAATAATTTTGTAATATTTAACCACCTTAAAAGGGATATTTTGTCTCTTTCAGGGTGGTTTTTCGTTTGTTTGCACAAATATTTTTTAACCATACGAAATTTATTGACGGCTGCCGTGAATCAATGTATAATAAGGATGTCGGGAATAGAAAATTTATGAAGGAGTTAAAAAATGAAAAAGAATATTGTTCTCGCGTCAATCTCGCCATGGCAATAGTAACATTTCCCGTTTCCGCGCAAAGCAAAAATGTTCAATTACACAAATCAACCGTAATAGGCGACAAAACACAGCGGGCCTATCAAATTTCTTAGACGGGGTGAACAATATGAAATATTTAAAATATATTTTTGCAATTTCTGCGATTTCAGCCGTTATGCTTTCGGCCGTCTCCTGCAAAAAGGCCGCAGACACAATAACCGAAACGGTCAATCAAACGGCCGCCCCCGCAGGAACCAATGAGGCGTTTGAAGACGTTTCAATCATAAATTCTTTTCCCGATACAACAACCGAAGAACAGTCAACACTTAATTCTTTTCCCAAAACAACAATTGAGGAACAGGCAACCCTTAATCAGAGTACCTTTTACGAAAATGAGACCTCTTTCGCACTCGATCGCGAAGAAGATACGGTGAAAACCTATGACAAAAACGGAAATGTTATCGGCGAATATTTCAATTTCAGCTCCAAGCCCGATATGTCCGGTCTCCCCGAGCTTTCCAAAGAGCAGCTACAGCAAAAATGCGAGGAATTTATGTCACAATATGTGGACATTAAAAAGTATACTCTCGACGACTGTTTAGGCGGTCAGGATTCCTCCGACGATTCATACACATTCGAATATTCCTATCATAAAATAAAGGACATGAGAAGCTCGGATTCGTTTTTTATGAACATTTATAATAACGGAACCATAATAAATTATAAAATAAAAAACGCCGGAATTTTTGACAACTTCGGAAACATCCCCAGCGTTGACTATAATGCATTAAACAATGAGGTCGACAGACTTGCAAAAGAAAAATACGGTCAGAACATAGAATATACAACGAAGGAACCTGTGCTTTCTCTTGCGGACGGACGTCCTTGTGTTGCAGTAGCTGTTTCACCGCAGAATTACGAATACGGCGAGCTTTATGACTTTTTAATTCCTTTGGCGCAATAAAGGAGTTGACAACGCAATGAAGAAAAAAATCATCATAATATCCGTCGTTGCGGTTCTTTTGATTGCACTGTTTGTCCCCTATTCGGTACAATGTTATGACGACGGAGGGACAAAGGAGTATTCCGCTCTTGCACTTAAGGTCGTGAAATGGAAAAAGATTTCGAACGACGATTTCGGGGACGAAGAATTT
>OLPF01001642.1_pt1 | contig 17471 bp, 20 predicted proteins | sample 1673121 | NCBI WGS metagenome assembly OLPF01 (sample SAMEA3136756, study PRJEB25190) | human gut metagenome
GCTTCTCGATAATCTGCGTGTCGGCCACCAGTTCAATGGGCGGACAGTCAATCAGTACATAGTCGTATTGCTCCCTCACGGTATCTATCACCTGTTTCAGTCGTTCGTCAAACAACAGTTCGGTAGGGTTGGGAGGAATAGTTCCAATGGGAAGAATATCCAAGTACTTCCGTTTCGGATCGGATACGATGATTTCATTTAGGTTGTCGACACGACCACCCAAATAGTCACTCAATCCCTTGGCAGGAGAATCTATATAGGACGAAGTAGAGCCATGGCGCAGGTCACCGTCGATAACAAGTACTTTCTTTCCTTTGATGGCAAAGCTCACGGCGATGTTCATCGTCAGGAATGATTTGCCGCTGCCCGGGTTAAACGAGGTTACGACAATGACATTCGACCTCTTGTCCTTGCCGGTCATGAACTCCAGGTTGGTACGCAATACACGGAATGCCTCATTGATAATGTCACGGCTACCCTCCTTGACGACAACGGTCTTGATTCCCTGTGGTTTCTTCCCGAATATCCCTTTCTTCTTTCTCGTGAACAGTGGAATTTCACCGATGAACGGCACGGTCACACTCTCCAGATCTTTCCTTCCCCGTACACGGGTATTCATATTCTCGCGCATGAAGATAATGACTATCGGAATGAGCAGCCCCAGAGCAAATGCGACCATAAAGATGTTCTTGCGTACAGGGGATGTCGGCAACATACTGCCGTGCGGTGGAGTGACAATGCGGGTATTATAGGCCGTAAATGCTTGCGAGAGTTCGTTCTCCTCGCGTTTTTGCAGCAGGAACAGGTAAAGAGCCTCCTTTACCTTCTGCTGGCGTTCCACCGAAAGCAGGTATTTGGCCTGTGTAGGGTTGGCCGCTATACGTGATGTTGTCTGTTGCTCCGTCTGCCGTAAACTTTTTATCTGCGAATTCAAGGTTACTATCTGATTGTCGATAGACCTGATTATCGCCCCACGCATGGATGCCAGAGCCTGATCCATATCCACGACCAGCGGATTTTCTGCGCTGCTGTTCGCAACCAGGCTGTTACGCTGCAACAGTTGTTTGTTGTATTCGGCAATCTGCGATTCGATGTTGGCACTCTCTATACCGGAATTGGCCGGAAGCAGTTGGGTACGGTTGGCATCGTTGGCTAAATAGTTCCTGATGTAACGGGTCATGTAAAGCTGGTTGTTCAAGGCCAGGATCTGTGCGTTGGTCGCACTGCTTTGGGCCATGTACATGCTCGATGCCGCCTGCACATCGGGTAACAGGTGTTCTGACTTGTAAGAGGAAATATCCTCGTCCACGTTCCCCAGCTCCTGTTCGATTACTCCCAGACGTTCATTGATGAACATTGAGGTACTGACAGCAATCTGGTTTTTGTCCTTCACCCAGTTCTCGTTATAAACGGAAATCAACATACTCAATATATCTTCCGCCCGCTGTGTAGAGTTATCCTTGAATGCCAGGTCTATAACCGACGCTTTCTCGTTATTCAATGAAACGGACAGATTGGATGAGCAGGAGTTTACAGCGTTATACAAATTGGATTTGCCTACATATAATGTATATGCCTTGCCTTTCACGTAATTGGGTGTTGTATTGATAATGATTTTCCCCAATGGTGTAGGAATGGAGTCGAGCAAGTTTCCCTTTATATCCTTTTCGTCAAGATCCGTCCCGTTACGTATAAAGTCGGATAGGAATAACGTGCCGTCCGGCTGCACTTCCAGCGTGAAACCGGCTGATTCATTTTCAGGCAAGTCATTTATCGTTACATCCACTGGTAATGTCAGTCCATAGGCCACCTGACGGTGGAATTTTCCTGGAACGAAGTAATTCATATCCAAACGCAACCGTTTAACTACTTCAGTCATTAAAGACGGTGACTGAAAGGTGATAAGTTCGTTATTCACATTTGTACCGGATTGGAACAACCCGAACTCCGAGAAGGATTCCAGATCCGAGGAAAACGACTTACCTTTGGAATCTTCTTTGACCAATACCGAAGCGGTACGTGTATAAACGGCAGGGGTACGTAACAGATGAACGGTAGCGGCACCGACCGTTATCGCCAAAGACAAGACGAACCACTTCCACCTTGCGAGACACAGATACAACAGATCCTGTATCCGCAGGAAATCATCCTGCTGTCCCGGTTTTATATTCTTTTGATTTATGGCCATATCTGATTTTATATTTATTTCACAATTAACACGGTAATGGTAGTCAGCAGCGAGGCCAACGACATCCAGAAAGAAGCAGAACGGACGTTATTGCCGTTGACAGTCGCCTGCCGTGCTTTCATTGAGTTAGGTTCCACATAAACTATATCGTTCTGCTGTAAATAATACACGGGAGAGGCATAAAGGTCGTATCCTGAATTCAGGTTAACCTGATACAAGGTCTGTTTACCGTTTTCCTCCCGTTGTACCAGCACATTCTCCCGTTTCCCGTAGACGGTAAGGTCTCCGGCCATGCTTAAAGCATCCAAAAGCGTCAGCTTGTCCTTATCGATATTGAAGCGTCCGGGGTTGGCAACCTCACCCAACACGGAAACGGTCAGGTTCATGAACTCAACTGTAACGACAGGGTCTTTCACGAGATTCTTCGAAACCAGTTCCTCTTTTATATACGAGGCGATTTCCTCGCGTGTCATTCCCGCCACATGGATATGTCCCAACACTGGAAAATCGATATCTCCATCCTTGTTGATCGTATATCCTGATATCCCCTGGCTATTGGATGTTCCCGATGTCGTACCGATCTGTCTGGATATGATCGGAAGGTTGAAAAGGTTCATCAACAAGGGGTCCTTGCTGTTGACTAGTATTGAGATCTTGTCTTCGGGACGCACCCGGATTTCCAGCGGGTTCAAGACTTGTTCTGCGGTACCCCGTTTCAGGTCCGTGAAATAAGCGACTTTCGGCGTGGCACATGATCCCAGCAGGAAAGCCACGGTCAATAAGAATAAAATGTATCTGATTTTCATATTTCATTGATTTTTATTTGTTGGTTTTCTGTTCCGATTGAAGTTGTCCGATAGATTTCGTCAGCCTGATGTTGGCAAGAGTCCATATCAGGATATCGCCCAGCACGATCCAGTTCACATTGAGATAAAGGGACAGAAGAATATTGAGCAGTATGAATATTGTTGATACGGAAACAATGATAATCATGGCATTGCGCTGCTTTATTCCGAGAGCAAGCAGCTTATGGTGGATGTGGTTCTTGTCCGGCAGGAACGGGTTCTTCCCGTTGCGTACCCGATGCAGGTAGACCCGGACCACATCGCAGCATGGAACCAGCAAGGGTGAGAAGGCTAGCACCATCGGATGTACATTTCCTGTATTATCGTCTAGACCGCACATGGTCAGTTTGAGACTGAGGAAACAGAGCATCATGCCAACGGTCAAACTACCTGTGTCACCCATGAAGATCTTCCTTCCGTGCTCGGCGTTCCCGAAAACATTGTAATAGAAGAACGATACCAACACTCCCAATGTGGCGAACGCCAGTATGGCATAGACATGCTGGTGGAGCATGAAAAAAGTCAGACCGTAAAACAGGCAGGCGACACTGCATAGCCCGGAAGCCAACCCGTCAATGCCGTCGATCAGGTTGATGGCATTGATGATGAAGACCACGATTAAAATGGTCAAAGGATACCCCAGCCATAACGGAACCGCATGAATACCTAGGATGCCGTGCAGGTTATTGATATATATTCCACCGGCGATAAGCATCACGCCACACAGGATCTGGATGACAAACTTGGCACGATAACGGATACCAATTAGGTCATCGGCCATGCCGACCAGATACAGTACCATGATGGAGCAGAAAGCAAAAGCCAAAGGCCGTACATTGTTTCCGATTTCAGACAACATTTCCGAATGCCCCAGTGCCATATTGATTCCCAGTAACAAAGCTATGGTGAAAAACACGACCGGTTTGAACGCGATACCACCCAATCGTGGCACCGCACAATGATGTATCTTCCGTTCATCGGGAAGGTCGAACAGCTGTTTGCGAAAAGCGATCAGCAGAATCTGGGGAATGACGATACCCGCACAGAGAACACAAAGCAAAAATGCCAGTGAACAATTTACAATCCAAAAATACATATATTCAGATATTGTTTTTTATTTGCGTAAAACCGTGAATAAGGATTCCAGACTTTTCCATATCAGGAAATGACTTCAATCAAATCGGGATGAACCTCAGCCGATATCCCCATAATCCCCTCAAGCATCACGACCACCCGGCGGTTGCGTTTCCCTTTTACCCGCATAAACACACCCTTAACTCCATCAAGCTTGCCGCCGTGGATACATACACGGGTACCTTTCCGTATGTCGATTTCATCCGGCTTATAATAGGCCGTATCCTTCTCATACAGGGAAGCTATTTGGATGAAACTGTCCATCTGGTCGTCTGGCACGGTGATATATTCCATACCCGTGCTTTTTTTCCACATGGCGAATTGCAGGAAGTTGTACCGTTTCTTGAATTCGGTGATCTGCGAGTGGCTGGCGTGGACGAAAACCAGACTCGGTATGACCGGCACCAGCCTTGTCGACTTCATCCCGTGATAGGTCTTTACGGCGTAATGTTTCGGAATGAAATATTCCAGACCGTATTCTTTGTCCTTCAGCCTGTCCTCCGCCATTTTCTCATTCTTGTAGGCGCGCATGACGAACCAGCGGACCTGCTTTTTTTCTTCCACCGTAGAAAAACTCATACCCATATTGCCGGGATTATTTTACAGGTGAGGATATACCCCTAGTTCATGCCAATTCGTATATTGGTATGTATTACAACAGATTACATTTCCTTTATTCATAATATCCACTATCAGTCCCATACTTTTGACAAAGTGTACAGACCTCATTTCCGAGGCTTCTGCCGCTACTTCTCTTGGCAAGAGAAATATCCGGGGATCATATTTTACGTAACTGGTTGACGGACAGATAGAAATACGGAACGGCATTATGGTACTTATCCAACATATGTTAAGCAAATACACTCTGTATGAATGTTTTGGTTAATTTTATCACCCGTTTTCTATTGTTTTTTCAATATTTTACGTAATTTTGCGCATTGTAATATTTCTCTTGCCAAGAAAACGAGCCATATGCTCAACAATTTTTATTGTATTACAAAACGCCTTCAAAAATCCTTTTTTAAAAACATCCGGTTTTAAATTGTCAATAAGAATATCTCCAACGGTATCCTGCCGCTATATTGACAGTTCATGGATCTTTTCTGGTACTTTTCTTTTTAAGAGAAATACCGGAAAGGGATAGTTCTGATAATCAGATGCTATATATGAAACCTGACGAGGATTTGTTTGACAATTAAACCGGAATTTGAAACATTTTCTTTCGAAGAAAACTGTTTTTTATCATACAAGTGGATATTTTCCTATATTTTACCTATCTTTGCAATGTGTAATATTTCTCTTAAAAAGAGAAGCAGGAACGGCACAGCCTTTGTCCGTTATTCTGCGTGCCGCATCCGTCCCCGTTATAAGGATTTGAGTATGATGTCGTTTGCCTTGTCCACTTGTGAGGTGTCCAGCGAGGCGAGGTAGATTCTGGTCGTGTTTTCCGAATCATGTCCCATCGCCTCGCTGATGGTTGCCAGCGGCACATTCTTGCTTCTGGCAATACTCGCCCATGCATGTCGGGCTACATACATGGTGAGCGGCATACCGAGCCCGAGCCGTTTCCCGAGTTCCTTGAGTTTTCCGTTGATGAAATGCGCTGCGCTCCTGTACTGCCGCACGGCATCCTTGGCCGTATCCCTGATGACCGGAAAAAGGTAGGGGCTGTCATTGTGGCCATACCTGTCCAGGATCTCCTGCATGGGCTTCTCCCATTTAATGGACAGACGCCGGCCGGTCTTCCGCCTGCGGTAGGTCAGCACGCCGCTCTTCAGATCAGCCTTTTTCAGGTAGGCGATGTCGACGAACGACATGCCCCGGGTATAAAAGCTCAGCATGAACATGTCCCTGGCGTATTCCATGCCCGGGGAAAGACGCAGGTCCAGGTCACGTATCATGCGGACCGCTTTCAATGGAACAGCACGTTTTACGGTCTTGTCTATTCCGGTGTAGACATGCTTGAAAGGGCTGCGCTGTACCGTCAGTTCCCTGTCCACCGCACGGTTGTAGACGGCACGCAGGTTCCGCATGTAATAGGAGGTGCTGTTCGGACATATCCCCTTGTCCTTCAGCCATGCCTCGTATTCCAGCATGAGGGTGGAGCCGATATCCTCCAGCGGGATGTCGCCGTCCCTGCCCCGAAAGCGCGTGAAGCTGTTCAGTACGGTGGTGTACCTCTCGGCGGTGCGCTTCTTGCCGACACGCTCCAGTTCCTCCACGAGCCTCTTTCCGAAGGCCATGAAATTATGGCTGTCCTCAGGGGGCGGGTTGTGAAAAAGTTCGACAACCCTGCCGGCGGGATAGGTACCGCCGGAACGTTCCAGTCCGGCAATGATACTTTCCAGACGGCGGATGTCTTTTTCCATCCGCTCCTTTAACGCAAGCAGAAGGCTTCTTCTGGCATCACCGGATACCGGCAGTATGATTTCCGACATGCGTCCGTCCCATTCCGAAGGGAACAGCCTGTAGCCGGTGTTTATCTGGCGCGCCACCCTTCCGTGGATGATCTGGAAATAGAGCGTCCCCTCCCTGCCTTCCACGGACGAGGACCTGAATTTGGTTTTGATTGTTGCCATAGTGCAGTCATTTTGAATTAGGATTGTCCACTTGCTTCCTGATTTCCTGTGCCTCCCTGAACAGCCGGTGCGCCAGACTGTCCTTGTAGGCCGCCATTTCATGATTACGGATGCGGTTCCTGACCGAGTCCTCAAAAGCGGTCACCAGCCTTTCCACACGCCGGATCTTTTCCTCGTCCCGCTCGATGGTGAAATGCTTCTCCAGAAAGGCGATGTCGGGATCATCCCCCGGCAGGCAGATCCTGATGGCACGGTATTTCAAATCGGCATCCTTCAAAAGCCGGTTCGTGCGGTACTGGTTACAGTTGGTCCAGACGGAAACGACCAGTGCCAGGATCAGTGCTGAAGCTGTCGTTACCACCGCCTTGGATGCGCTTTCCAGACGGTAGGTCACCAGTCTGCGCTCCGGTTCCTTTTTCAACAGGACCATTCTCTCATCCAGCCGTCTTACCGTTTCCTTTACCGCCTGGCTGTCCTGCCGCAGGCTGTCCCTTGTCTTTTCCATTTCTCCGGCAAACGTTTCGGCAGACAACGGCCTGCCTTCCGACAACCGGGCGGTATGGCTACGTACCGCTGCTATTTCCGAACTGTTTTTCTCCACTGCGGATTGCAGGCGTTCCAGACGGATTTTCAGTTCCGCAATCCCTTCAGGGGAATTGGTCCGGTTTTCAACTGCGGGGCTTGTGCCTTCCACAGGCAGCGTCTCCACTTTCTTCTCGATCCTTTCAAGGCATCCGTAGATGCCTTCCAGATAGTTTTCCTGTTTCATCTTTCAAAGTTTTTTCGTTATACATATGGTTCACAAACTCCTTCCTTTCCTGCGCTTCTTCTTTCTCCGCAGGCGTTCCGCCTCTTTCTCGTCCTCCGTCGGTACCACCGACGGCATGAACACGCCGCCCGTACCGGTGACTTCGACCAGGTTATCAATAACAGAACCATGACTTTGTTCATGGTACGGTTGCTTTTGGGAAACGTCATTTTCCAGGGACGTGACATGGTTATGGTCCAATGCCGCATCCAGTCTTGACCAACTGAAACTGCGGTCAATCTCACTCCCCTTGAATGACTGGTTATCCTTAATAAAGCGGATGCCCTGCACTTCATTAGTGTTTCCCTTATACTTGAATTCCATTTCCACGCCCATTTTTAAGAGCTTATTTTGAAATTCTTTCCATGTATTTGCACTCCTCAAAGCTTCCTTAACCGCACGATATATCTCGTATTTCACCTTTTCGGAAGCGTGCAGCTTTTCCGTTTTAACGGACTGTTTGCCTTCGGAATAGGTGAGCGAATACTTGTCCTTGAGCATTTTCGTCACCCTCTCGTTGCGCTTGAAATCGTTGCTGTCGGAAATCACCTTCCCGTCGAAGTTCACCCGGTTGAAGACGATGTGGCAGTGCGGGTTGTCCGTCCCGTGATGCCTCACCACGATGAACTGCGTGTTCCGTATCCCCATCAGCTCCAGGTATTCCTCCGCCAGCCTTGCCATGAACGCGTCGGTCAGCCTCGGTGCGTCCTCCGGCTTGAAGCTGAGCGCAATGTGCCCCACCGGTTTCGCCACGTCCGGATTCAGCAGGCATTGCCACCGGAAACTTCGCGCCATCTCTTCTGCCGTTCCCAGCAGCACGCCTTCCGAGGCGATGATTTTTGCGTCGTCCTTCTGCGTCACGTAGCGTATGCAGCCGCTGAACGAGCGGCCTTTCCTGATCTTCCCTATCATGAGGCTATCCTCCTTTCGGCCTGTAATCATCCATGATCCGCTTCAGCTTTCCCAGCAGCCCCTCTATCAGCAGCCTTGTCCTGTAAAAGCCTGTCTGGTGTGAGAGCTTTGTCAGCTGGTTCAGGTTGTTCGCCATTCCCGCCAGGCTGCGCAGCAGCGCGTTTTCTTCAGGCGTATGCCTTGCCGTAACGGTAGCCGCCAGTGCCGCCTCCCTGATATAGACCGCCAGGCTCCGGCCGGACTTCCCTGCCCTGAACCTGAGAGTTTCGTAGCTGACGGGGGAGAACTTCACTGTCACTCCCTTGGTCAGCTTTCGCGTCCTGCCCAGTGCCGGACGCCCGCGTCTTTTCTTCATCCCATTCACATCCTTTGTCATATGTTTTTTCTTTTTCGTCCGTATTTCTTTCATTCCAAAATCTGCGACCGGCGGGAGCGGATTTGCCCTCTCTGCAACCACCGGGCGCGGGGAGCAAGGGTTTTCGGGAATCCGGAAACATAACCTTGCTCCCCCCACAGAAAAATCCCCCCGCATTTTCCACATTGAAGCGGGTATACAGGGAACGGTGCATACATCGGGTATACTCCACGCCCGGTAACAGGCTGTCAGATTTTTCTCCACTGCTCGATGTCCCCACGGTAGGCGGCAAGATGCTCCCTGGCAAGGTTCTCCAGCAGTCCGGAAACGCTCATGCCACGCCCGCCGAGCCTGCGGACGACGGCATCCAGTTCGTTCCTCACATCCTCACTGACGAACACCGTCTTGCGGTTCCTGATCTTCGGGACGGTGAGATACGTTTCCCGGTACTCCTCCAGCGAGGCCCTGCGCTGCCTGCCGCTCGTCCTTCTTCTCACGGGGTCTTCCGGTTCCGGCAGGGTGTCCTTTCTTCCCGCCTCCCCGGACACCTCCTCCGCATCAGTCCCGGATGGAATCACCGGTTCCGCATCCATACCGGTGGATTCCCCCAGACCGGGTTCCATCATGAGTCTTTCCCACCACTCGTCGTGGCCGGGGCTAGGACTACGACCGTTCTTTCTGTCTGTGGTTTCGGATGCCGCCGTTTTCTTTCCTCTTGGTTTTTCAGTCGGTTCACTTTTCATTGTACATGGATTTTAGATGGTTGATACTGTGGGCACGGTCTACCCGTTTGCCCGGTTGTCGGAAGCAAATAAAACGATAATAACAAGTGCTGTGAAACGGATGGGTCCGATTGGCGGGGTTTGCCGCGTTATTCATATTGTTGGATCAGTCTGACGGTGATGACTTCACAAATATACGCACCGGAAATTTTCCACTCTTCGGGAACGGATCTGAACGTCTGTTTACTAAAAGCAAATGAATGTTAAAATCAGATTTCCATGACATCTGATGACATATAATGACATCTGATGAAGGGCCGGAACCATATCCGGGAACAATCATTTACTTTGCGGATGAAACAAGTACGCATATGGTGTCAAAGGTAGTCATCCTGTCTTGAAATTCAGGATGTTCCGCCGGAATTCACTAAATTGCGGCACGGAATCCGGATCCGAAAAGAGAATGAAACAGATGTCAAACCTGAAATTACAGTGATTATGGAAATAGTGAACATTGAAGCAAGGACCTTCGAGGCGATGCTCTCGGCCTTCCGGACGTTCGCGGACCGGCTGGACACTCTTTGCCGGCTGTACGGTGACATGGAAGAGAAGAAATGGCTGGACAACCAGGAGGTGTGCCTGCTGCTGAAGATCAGCCCGAGAACCCTGCAGACCCTGCGTGACAACGGCACGCTGGCATATACACAGATCTGCCATAAGACTTATTACAAGCCCGAGGACGTGGAAAGCATCGTCCGGATAGTGGAGGAGCGCCGCAAGCGGGCTGAAAGCATGGGAAAATCAATTTGAAAAGCCATGGGAGACGAAAGGATGATACTTTCTCCCGGCAGTCTGGCAGGCGGCTGGGAAAGTCTGGACGGCAGTCCCGATTTCTACATCTTCAGGGATTCCAGCGGGGACTACCGCCTGCTGGCCTACAGCCTTGACGCGGAATACGGGCGGGGAAGCTTCTCGCTCTACAGGATAGACGGGGAAGGATGCCATATCCGTATCGGTACGAAAGAGTGCCGGTTCATGTCGGAGGGATGCCCCATACCCTCCATGTCATGGGGTGGGGCTGATATATGAGAAACTGAAAAAGTAAATGTCAAACCAACAAACAGATGAGATTTATGATGAATACCGATAACCGTCTGCTCACCCGTGAGAGCAGCGAGCATATAAGAGAGTTCTTCTCCACCGTCGAACGTCTCTCCGTTTCCATGGAGCGTCTCTTTGCCGGCAGGTCACCGGCGATGGCGGGCGAGAACTTCTATACGGACCGCGAACTGGCTGAAAAGCTGAAAGTGAGCCGCCGCAGCCTGCAACAGTACCGTGACAGCGGCCTGCTTGCCTTCACCCGGCTGGGCGGCAAGATACTGTACCGTTCTTCCGATATCGAGAAGTTGCTTGACGGCTGCTACCGGGAGGCGAGAACCAGGCCGGAGGAACTTTAGAAATGTTCCGTACGGGATCGTGAATGAAGGGGCGGTCGGTTGTCATACCGGTCGCCCCTTCGTTTTCTTTCCACCGGATGAACGACTTTAATTTGCTCATAAAGTATTTATACACAGAGTATTTCTCTTTATGAATTATGATCCGGTGACAACATTGGCATAACATGGCGGGACATGGAAACATTTTTCCGGTATGGCAATAAGATACGGGGATTCCATTATAAAAAAAGACCCTTGTTTTATTATGTCATTATGTTATTCTGAAATTGGGGCGGGTCGTTCGTGTACCGGTGGAACGATCCGTTCCCGTAATGGCGGCACATTCCGTACCGGTATCATTATCCTCCGGCAATGCCGTTTCCCGGTCTTTTCGGAGCGACCTTATGCCGGCCGGTGACAACCGCATGTCCGTGTGTAAACATGACGGCACATAAAAACAGGCACATCCTCCGGGCTTTTGTCCCGTCGGATGCGCCTGTCTCCGTCATGTCATATACAGCCGGACTCCTCCGGCCCATGTCTCTATCTGAGTATCGGATTCGAGAGCAGTATCTTGTAATAGGCCACTCCGCCAATCTCTACCGGCATCCTCGCCATCATGAACTGCACGCTCTTCCTCTCCACCTTCGCCTGCCGCATGAGCCTCTGCACGATAAACCCTGCCGAGAACCTTGCGCATCTTTTGTCCTTCCAGACGATGAACCCCTCGCTGTCGTCGGCCCGGCAGATATACCAGTCACCCGTCTCGTCGTCGTGGGCGAAGTTCACCCGTCCGCCGCCGAGGATTCCCAATTCGATTGACATCGTCTTTGACAGATAGACAGTCCCCCTGCTGTCAAGGTTGATGGTCCGCTTACCCTTGTATGTGACTTCCTGCGGACGGGAGTTTTCCCTGTTGTATACTATCAGTGCCATAATTGTCCTTCTTTTATCGGTTAAACTGTTTTCGTTTTTCAATACATGAAGCTTTCCACCGCCAGCATCCGGCTTCTCCATGCGAAACCGCTGTGGGTACGTACTGCGTCCACTATCCTGCATACTTTCTGCGATATGGCCGATGCCGAGATACCCATGCATTCCGCCAGCGCCTTGAACGAGAACTGCGCTTCATAGAACCTGAGCATGAACATCCGGTATTCCTCGTAGGAGAACTTCTGCCTTACGAAACGCAGTATGTCTCTCACCAGCCGCTCGCACCCGTTCAGGTCGTCCTCGGAAAGGAATTTTGCCTCCTCGCCACATCGGAGGAAGAAATCATCTTCAGGGTGTGCATACCGGTTCTCCCTTTTAATCTTTACCAGGGCCGCCTTTTTGTAGCATCCGATGAAATACGCGTTATAGTCCGTTATGTCCTTTCCGGGAACCAGCACCTGCCTTCTTACGAAAAGGTAGGTGTCATGGAAATTGTCCTCGTCCAGCATTCCGTACCGGCGTAACGTCCCTCTCAACCTGTCATAGGATTTTGTGAACCACTCGTTGAACAGTCTTTCCTTTTCTGCGCTCTTGTCTGCCATAGCCTTATATTTTTTTGAGTTATACATGGCCTACACGGGTAGGCATTCTTATTTCTTGTGCTTCCTCCTGTTTGTTTTTCGGCGGTCTCCGGCAAGGCTTGCCGTGAAAAAATACGCTCACGCGAAGCGTGAGGAAGATTTTTTCACGAGCAACCAGCCCGAAGGGCCGCCTTGCGGGACCGGCCTGAAAAACAACTATTTTTGCCGCAAGAAATGAGGATGACGGATTCCTCCTGTCTATTGCCTGTCCGGTGAGAATTTAGATTCCATGCGGTTTTTCTGTCTTCGGCATGTTTGGAGAAATATTCAAGGATATGGAATGAGAACGGCAATATGTGATATTGCGGAAGGAACGGATATGGGATTGGAAACAGGAAGCGTACCCGGGCTTTCATGCGGTTTATACGGCAGTGTTGATTTTGGGGAGGATTACAGGGAAGTGACAGGAAGGTTGGCCGTTCCGGAGAAATTGTATGTGTACGTTGTTCCTTTCGAAATACGGAGTCCTTTAAAATCATGGAAGACCTCATTCGGGAATGTGTTCCGGACAATACCCCGCCACGGAACGGTTATGACACTTGATATCAGGCTGTAAGCCGTTCCGTAGCTTCAGTATCCCATATCCCATGCATGAATGTGGATCAGGCGGCATTTCACCTCCTTGCCCCGTTTACGGACATGCCGATGCGTTGCCTGCCGGAATTCTCATTCAAGCAGTTTTCGTCCGCCATCATCTTCCAACACACGCATTTGCTGGATGGCTATCCGGTTCAGTCTCACGAGCCGTTCGCCCTGCGGTATGCCCTGGTCTATGAATACGGCGTTCAGGTTTTCCATATTGGAGAGGCAGATCAGTTCATTGATGGAGGCATAGTCACGGATATTGCCCTTCAGACCGGGGTTCTGCTCACGCCACATCCTGGCGGTCATCCCGAACATGGCCACGTTGAGCACGTCCGCCTCTTCCGCATAGATGATGCCGGCCTGTGCGGGGGTGACTTCCACCGGTATCAGGTTCTGCCTGATGGCATCGGTATGTATGCGGTAGTTGATCTTTGACAGTTCCCGTTTCGCACTCCAGCCGAGCTGGGCCTGCTCCTCCTCTTTCAACCGCTGGAACTCTTTCAGCAGGTACAGCTTGAATTGAGGGGATACCCACGTGGCGAACTCGAACGCGATATCCTTGTGTGCGTAAGTCCCTCCATAGCGTCCGGCCTTGGCGATGATACCTTTGGAGTTGGTCTTTTCCACCCATTGTTTGACGGAAAGGATGAAACGGTTCAATCCGGCCTCGTTTTTAATTCCCTCGAATTCGGGGGAATTAAAATCCGGATTGTACATCTCCTCCCATATGCCCAGAAACTCGACGGTATTCTTGTTACGCAACCACTTTTCAATAAGGGCGGGACCGTTTTCCATATTGCGGACCATGTCGGTCAGGGAGATATAATCCTTGTCATTGTACGTGATGACTGTCACTTCTGTATTTTGGACTTTAATTTTAGCCATGTTCTTTTAACGGTTATTCGGTTATTATTGGTTCGATGTACAAATGTACGGTGTATTTTCCGGAATGTTCCTCCATATCCGGAAAAGTTTGTGTCACGCCGCCTGTTGCGACAAGCCGTTTCTACCAAGGAAAGGGCAGGCAATACCGGCTGACGTGGATACGGGCGGAACAACCCGCATATGCAATGCAGAGGGAGCAGGAGAGCCTTCACCACAGCCGGAGAGGAAAGCGGTCTCATGCCGGGGTACGGCATGAAAAGGGGCTCCCGGACAGTTCTTTTCCTTGTCGCACATGCACTACGTCGGTCGCAGTTTTCGCCTTCTGAATCCCTTTTACGTCCGTCCCTGCGCTTTCGGAGCGTTTTTCCGGTAGAAAATTTCACCATGCGGAAATTTTCTGCCGGAAACCGAAGGGAAAACGCGGAGTCCCGCAGGGACGGACGAACTTTGATGAGGAAGGGGAAAATCGTCCGTTTCGTAAATACCATTTCCTCAGATGGCATCGCATATCTCCTTCTCCATCTTTTCCAGCTTATGGGACAGGATTTCCATGTCGCTGCTGATCTTCTGGTTGGTTATCCGGGCATATATCTGGGTGGTTTTCAAATCCGTATGCCCCAAAAGACGGCTTACGGTCTCGATGGGCACACCGTGCGAGAGCAGCACGGTGGTGGCGTTCGTATGCCGGGCAACATGATAGGTCAGCCTTATCTTGAAACCGCACTGCCTGCCAAGTTCCTTCAATATGGTGTTGCATCTGCCGTTGCTCGGTACCGGAAATACATGATCGTCCTTGGACAGCCCCTTGTACTTCTCTATGATGCGCCTGGGCACGTCCAGCAGGCGGATGTTGGACTCGGTGTTTGTCTTGCGCCGGCGGGTGATGATCCAGAGGTTGCCGTCGAAGAAGGTCTGGAGCCGGTCGGTCGTCAGCGCCTTCACGTCCGCGTATGCCAGTCCGGTGAACACAGAGAAGATGAAGAGGTCGCGTACCAGTTCGCAGGTTCCGCTTTTCACCGGGGCCTCCATCAGCGTCTGTATCTCACGCTCCGTCAGGTAGCCCCGGTCAACGCTCTCGGGGGAGTTGATGTACCCGGCGAAGGGGTTGAAGGGAAGCGCACCGCTGTTGCGGGCGATGGAGATGACGTGCTTGAGCCCGATCATGTAACCCCATACGGTATTGGTGCGGCATTTCTTCTCCGTACGCAGGAAATACTCGAAGTTGTTGATGAACGTCAGGTTGAGTTCCTTCAGGGGAATGTCGTCACGGCGGTATACTTTCGGGACGAACTCGCAAAGGTGCCTGTATATGGTACGGTAGCGGTTGTATGTTCCCTGCACGCGGCTGTGTCCCACTTTCTTGATGAACTCCTCGTTGTGCTGCTCGAAGAGTTTCAACAGCGTCTCGCGTTTCACGCCCAGCCCGAGGCAGGCGTCCCTCAGCCTGGCGGCGGTGACATAGCCGTCGGACTGCATCAGTTCCTGATAACGGCGGTTCACGTCCACGCGTATCCGGTCAACCGCCGCATTGATTTTCTGCGCCTCGGCGCTCTTGCCCGTGGCACGTGCCGTTTTCACGTCCCAAAGTTTCGGGGGCACGTCCAGTTTACAACTGAACTGCTTGATTTCACCGTCCACCGTAAGACGGCACATCAGGGGGAGATAGCCGTTGGCTCTCTCGCTGCCCTTCTTCACGTAGAAGAGGATTTTGAAAGTCGATCTGCTCATACTCGTTTTCATACTTTTTTGATCGTTACAAAGTTAATATCAAGCGAGTTGTCCTCAGATATGAAAAACTGTGCAAATTGCTGAAATAGAACCCGTTGTGCCGTTTCTTATTCCCGTTATATCAGTAACGATATGGGAACTGAAGTCTTTCGCAGTTTTTATCGGACCTCCTTTTTCAGCTTATGCAGTATTATGAGTTAAACACCTAACTGCTTAATAGACTGCATTTTTGCTGTATTATCATCAACCTTGCTTTTTCTTGCTGCGTTTATTTTAAATAAGCAATCAAGTCTAATATAATTTATGCTATAAATTAATGTGTTATTGTAGATATATATCATAATGGTCTTGAATGATAGTATGGAACTAGGTATATATTCATAGTAGTTATAATACTTTATAATACTACAGTATCTTATAGTAATACAGCATACTAATAGACTGTAGTAATCTATATACATTCTATCAATGTCTTTATAACTAGAATTTGCCTGTTGTCATACTGTAAATATCCAATAAGGTGAACGCAAGTGGGACAGAACTGTTGAGAGTTTGACTTATTACACTCCGAACGGTTCTGTCTCATTTTTCGGAGATTCATGGCTGCAAGCACTCTCACGTGTGTTTATCCATGCGGACGAGAGCGGAGAGGTGAATACGCAACGCTAACATTCCCTACGGCTTGTCAATCTTGAAATGACCGCTCCGTTTATCTTCCAGACTTGCCACCATAAATCTAATTCGTTTCAAATGAGTGGGCTAACCTATCCGGCACTTGGAATTTGAGACTGTGACATATCAGAGACGCAATAATTTACATCGGGCTTTGAGCTGCCGACTGATACGCCCAGAAGTGAAAAATAATTCAAAGCAAGGTGTGCACTGTTCACCTGCACACCGTAAATCAGAGCAGGATTCGTTTACGAGTTCCGAATCAGTTTCCAAGCTAGCAGGAGAGGGCATATTTTCACTTCACGAAGCTCCCAACACGAAGTTTTAAAATAGTTACCCAACTGTTATGTAGCCTTACCGAAGTGCAGTATCTTTGCACTACCAACATGAGATAAGGGTGGTATCACTGAAACTACTGAATTACCCACTTGAAACATATCTGAAATCTACTATTTGAATTTACGCCACTCACCGCACACAGATTCATTCTTTATGTACCTAATTTTATGAATTTATGGCAATGAATGTACAATTTGTTAGTTCAAGCTACTTCCTAAGAAACATTCCAGTAGCAATTTTAAACAAGAGAGAGATTATCAAACTCAAAATGCAGCGGTACAAGGACGTAAAGGTTTACCTCTACAGTTTTATACTACCAGACTACATGACAGATGAATATGTATCAGAGCAACTGGACGCACTTGCATCGCACTTGCTGTTCCCGCATCTCATACTATCCATTGCCAATACGACAATCTACAACCCAAGACTTGTCGCCAATAACGTGAATGGCATAGTGCATATCGTTTTATGCTTTGAGCATGATTGAATCAACAATTTTATGAATTTCTAATAATGAACTACAAACAAGAAATTAGTTTTGAAGAACTACGCAGGCTTGCATTGGCTCACCACGTAAAGGACAGCAAAACAGTGATTGGAATATGGGCTAAGCTCAATGGATATTCCAAGAGACGCAAGCAAAGAGATAACAAGGTTTACACCGTTTACATCAAGATGAATAATGATACATGAATAACTTCTAATG
>OLPF01001648.1_pt1 | contig 17410 bp, 17 predicted proteins | sample 1673121 | NCBI WGS metagenome assembly OLPF01 (sample SAMEA3136756, study PRJEB25190) | human gut metagenome
CTTTATTACCAACCTCGGCAAATACAACGAGGGCTTTTTGGTGGGCGAATGGGTGAAGTTCCCCGTGACCAATGAAGAAATGCAGGCGGTTTTCAAGCGCATCGGCATCGGGCGGCGCTATGAGGAATGGTTCATCACCGACTATGACTGCTCGGATGCGGCCATCGGCAAGGTACTCGGAGAATACGAGAGCCTGAGCGAATTGAACTACCTTGCCGGGCAGATCATGGAACTGCGGGAGAGTGACGATTTCTGGCAGGCGGTTTTGGACTTAGGCGAGAATACCGGCAGCGTGCAGGAGCTGATCAACCTGACCGAGAATTTGGACTGCTTTGATTACCTGCCCGGTGTGCGGAATGACTACGATCTCGGCTATTACTGGATCGAGGAAAGCGGCTGCTATGACACAAGCAATCTCGGCGCACTGGCAAACTATATCGACTATGAGGGTTTCGGACGGGACATTCGGTATGAAGAAGGCGGCGTGTTCGGGGATAACGGCTATGTACGGTCAAACGGCGGCCGCTTTGTAGACATCTACGACGGCGACATCGAGAACATCCCCGAAGAATACCGAATCAGTTCGCCTGTTGTGATGGAGCGTAATACGTCGGAAAAGCAAAACGGATGGCATGAAAGGTAGTAATAAATTAAAGCTTTTGATTTGTAGTTATACATTGCCACTCATCTATATATATGGTATACTGTTCTTGATTTAACTATTTGTAGTATTGTTACGGAAATTATCTTTTAAATTCTCAATGCAGCAGATGTAAATATGCAGAAAAGGATGTTTAGATAAAAATGAAAAGCTCCATAAATCATTTCTTTACAAAATGGACAACCCCCTATACCGATCCCGATATCAAAAGTGTATTTACTGGATTAAATGGAAGGTTCAAATATTCCCCCATTTTCACTAATTGCCTTGCAGATACTATGGTGGAACTAACTGGTCATAGATCTAAAGATTACGTGATTGCTGAAGCGCAAACTGGGAAAAAACACACACCAGAAGTAACAGTCTGGCATCATGTTTGGGAAAAGCAAGATGGAAAGTACCGTATGCAATTAGTTAGCTTTGAAGAACACAAAAAACATGCCCTCATGCAGGAGGTTGTAAGCTATGGTTATTAAACTCAACGGAAAATCATGTATCATATAGGCAAATGGAACATTTTGAAGAATCCGGAGATTATTCAGATTTGTCGTTGTTTTATCCTATTAGAAATAGCAAAATCAAATTTTATCAAAATGGATACGTAAGTAAAAAGACTTTACTATTCGCTAAAAAGAAACGTGCAGAATTATTTGGAATCGATGTGTATGGAAACTTACTATACAAAAATAATACAAACTTGTACTTTTGGGATCACGAATTTGATTTAGTATTTAGCGTAAAAAACAATGGACAGTTTTATCAGCTACTACTAAAATAGGTAAAAATCTCCCCTGAGAAGTTATTTGTTACTTTCATGTTATCAAAAGCGCAATTTTTTCCGGAAAAAGTTTCATAGAACAAATAGTTTTTCTTAAAATCCGGTAAAAACTATTGAATTTAAAAATGTTTTTGGCTATACTAATAGCAAGGAGGCGATACCATGATCGTTAGGCCCTACTATTTGGATATGCTGAAAACCTATCGGGATGTTCCGCTGGTGAAAATACTTGCCGGAATTCGCCGCTGCGGAAAATCGACCATTTTGGATATGTTAAAAGACGACCTGTTCGGTAACGGCATTGCAGCAGACCATGTGATCCATCTGCGCTATACCTCGGAAGATCTGGACGACAGCATGACCGCCAAGCAGATGTACCGTGACATCAAAGAGAAAATAACCGACAGCGAGCGTTACTATCTTCTGCTGGACGAAGTACAGGAAGTGGACGGCTGGGAAAAGGCAGTCAACAGTCTGCTGGAGGATTTCAACACCGACATCTATGTGACCGGTTCCAACTCTAAGCTGATGTCCAGCGAAATCTCCACCTATCTGACGGGGCGTTATATCTCCATCCCCGTCTTTACGCTGTCCTTTGCCGAATATCTGGAGTTTAAGAAAGACAGCGGCCGCACGCCAAAAGAGCTTTTGAACGAGTATATCCGCATGGGCGGATTTCCCATCGTTGCGCTTGGAAGCTTCGATGAGCGTTCGTCCTATCAGATCGTCGAGGGGATATACAATTCCGTTATCACGAGCGACATTACAAGACGGCATAATATTACAAACTTTGATTTGTTTAACCGTGTAGTGAAGTATGTTGTGGAAAATGTCGGCAAGACTTTTTCTGCCAACGCCATCGTAAAATTCATGAAAGGTGAAGGGCGCTCCCTTTCGGTGGAAGCGGTCTATAATTATCTGGAGTGGCTGGAAAAGGCTTTCGTGATCTATCGCTGCCAGCGGTACGATATGCAGGGCAAGACCGTCTTGAAAACGCAGGAGAAGTTCTATCTTGCGGACGCTTCTCTCAAATACTGCATGATGGGCTTTAATCCGAAATCTGTTGCCGCTATGCTGGAGAACATCGTGTACTTTGAGCTTCGCCGGAAGGGCTATGATGTGTATATCGGCAAAAACGCCACCAAGGAGATCGATTTCGTAGCCGTGCGGCGGGACGAGCGTATCTATGTGCAAGTGTGCCGCAATATGCCGGAGGAGTCTGACCGTGAGGTTGCCAACCTGCTTGAAATCAAAGACCATTACCCGAAGTATGTGGTGACGATGGACGAACTGGCCGCAGGCAATATCAATGGTGTCAAGATCGTGCATCTGGCGGATTTTTTGCTGAGCAAAGAATATTGAAAGTTTGAGAGGATGTGACAAGAATGGCAGAAAACAAATATCATTTTGAACGATTAACACCAATTGATAATATGGACTTGGATGTTTATGAAGAAGCGATAGATTATGTGTTTAATAACCCCGATGTAAAGAATGTCGCTATTTCTGGTGCATATAGTGCAGGTAAAAGCAGCGTTTTAGCTTCATACAAGAAAAGACATAATGATTTGCGCTTTCTGCATATTTCTCTCGCACACTTCAAATCTCCAGAGCAAGAAGATGAAACGGAAGTAAAGGAATCTGTAATAGAAGGCAAAATTCTTAATCAACTGATACATCAAATTCCGTCGGATAAAATTCCGCAGACCCATTTTAGAGTAAAAAAGAGAATTAGCCCTGTAAGTATTATAATAAAGACATTGGAAACTATTGCCCTTTTAACTGCAATTATTTATTTTATGTTTTTTGACTCTTGGAAAAGCTATGTATCAGTTTTACCAGATAACTGGTTAAAATCAATTTTAGAGTTATCTACACACCCATATGCTTTAATGGTAGACGGTATTATTATAATCACCTTATCATCTTTCCTCATATATGGATTGATTAAAATTCAAAAGAATAAAAATGTATTTCGCAAACTGAATTTGCAAGGTAATGAAATTGAGATATTTGAAGAAAGTGATGATTCCTATTTTGACAAATATCTCAATGAAGTGTTATACCTATTTGAAAATGTAGATGCCGATGTTATTGTTTTTGAAGATATGGATCGGTTTAATGCTAATAAAATTTTTGAACGCCTTCGAGAAGTAAACACACTTGCCAATATTCAGCTACAAAAAGAAAGCAAAAAAATTCTTCGTTTTTTCTATTTATTGCGAGACGATATTTTTATATCAAAAGACAGAACTAAGTTTTTTGATTATATTGTTCCTGTCGTCCCAGTTGTAGATAGCTCCAACTCCTACGATCAATTTATTTCTCATTTCAAAAAAGGCGGATTATTTGAAAAGTTTAATGAAAGTTTCCTGCAAGGTCTATCGTTATATATTGACGACATGCGCCTTTTGAAGAATATCTATAATGAGTTTGTAATTTATTATAATAGGTTGAATATTACCGAACTTGATTGCAATAAAATGCTTGCTATTATTGCATACAAGAATTTATTTCCACGTGATTTTGCTGATTTGCAGCTTAATCAAGGGTTTGTTTGTACTCTTTTTAATAATAAAGAGCAGTTTATTGCAGAAGAAGTAAAAAGACTTTCTGAAAAAATTTCTGAAATAGGTCATAAAATCGAATTGGCTAAAAATGAACATCTCAAAACCATCAAAGAGTTGGATGCTGCATTTGAAGTTAAAAAGCCTATTGATCATTGGAACAGAAAACAAGAATTAAGTGCAGCTGATAAAAAGGACTATGCCGACCGAAAGCAAGCAATAGAGAACCGCTTAAATAATACTATTCCGGATTTAGAAAGCGAGAAGTCGTCACTGGAACAAGAATTGATTTTGACACAAAACAAACCTCTCTGGGGTATTATTACAAGAGATAATATTAACAAAATATTTAGCATTACAAGCACAAATGAAATTGGAATTGTAACCAGTTTTAATGAGATAAAGAGTAGTGAATATTTTGATCTTTTAAAATACCTTATTCGCAATGGATATATTGATGAAACCTATGCAGACTATATGACTTATTTTTACGAGAATAGTCTAAGCCGTATTGACAAAACCTTTTTGCGCAGTATAACAGATAAAAAGGCAAAAGAATACACTTATAAGTTAAAAAATCCGAAATTGGTTGTTTCGCGCCTTAGATTAGTGGATTTCGATCAGGAGGAAACTCTCAATTTTGACCTGTTCACATATTTGCTCCAAACTTCTCATATCGACTATGTCAAAAGATTGATCGAACAACTGAAAAGCACAAAAAACCTTAAGTTTATTGGTGCTTATTTTGATACGACAATTGAATTATCAGCCTATATTAAACACCTTAATATGGGATGGCCAGAAGTATTTTCAACAGCCCTTAGTGAACGGTTACTGACTGAAAATCAAATACGCAGATATTCAATTGCTTCTCTTTATTATTCTAACGACGATATTATTGAATTAGTCAATAAAGAAAACTGCTTATGTGACTATATCTCCAATGCGCGTGACTACCTTGCAATAGATAATCCTAATATTGATAGACTGATTCATTGCTTTACTCTGCTTGGCGTGTGTTTCATAGGTTTTGATTATACAGAACTAAACAAGGAGCTGTTTCAAGCTGTCTATGAGAGATCTTTGTATGAAATCAATGCTGAAAATTTGCAACTTATTCAAAGGGAAATCTTGGGATCAAAGAATGCGGATGATTTCTTTCATAAGAATTATACGATTTTATGTTTACATCCCGATTCTGCAATATCCCAATATGTTAATCAGAATATCAACGAGTATTTTCATGTCGTTTTGCAGGTTAGTGATGGAACTATTTATGATGATGAAAATGTAGCTGTTGCTGTATTCAATAACGCTAATCTCACTACTGACTATAAACAATCTTATATTTCTGCTCTGCGGACAACCATTACTTCTATAAAAGAGATTGCAGATAGTTCCTTGTGGTCGTCATTGCTGGATGCCGATATAGTACAGTATTCAGAATATAATATTATGGACTGCTTCAACGCTGTGAAACTCAACGAAAGCGTCATTGGTTATATCAACAGATGTGATATTGATTTGGATTTTTCAAAAACGGAATATGATGAAGATGCCAAAGAAAAATTATTCGATAGTGTGGTTATATGCAATGGTATCGACAACTCAAAGTACAGGCAAATATTGGTGTCATTGAAGTTTTCTTATGATGCCTTTGATATTGCAGATATTTCCGATGATAAGATCACTATCTTAATAGATACAAACATTATTAGAATGACAGCTGATAACTTAAAATATATACGTGAGAACTATCATAATCAGATATTTTATTATATCCGTAAGAGCATAGAAAAGTATATTGATATAGTAGACGAAACTCTGTTTTCACGAGAAGAATTGTTAGAAATACTCACTTGGGATATTAGCGATAAACTAAAAATTAGATTACTTGAACTTTCTGACGAGGAAATTTCGATAATCGGAAAGAATTATTCTCCTGCTGTATGTCTACATATTCTCAATAACAATTTTGCAAAGTCTGATCTACCGGATTTGTTTTCATCATTTGAACAATGGGATAATTTTGTTCGGGAAAAAATCTTCGATTATGCCGTAAGACATATAGCAAGCATTATTGATGATCCAAATTCGGTGTCTCAGAAGCTGATAAACAATCTTCTCCATTCAGAAAGAGTTAACCGGGATGAAAAAATCGATCTTTTCATAGCAATAATTCCCGCTCTATGTGAGGAAAGTATAAAAGGGATTCTCACCTTGCTTAACTTAACGGATTATCTCAAAATATTTGATACGCGCAGTAGACCAAAATTTGAAATCAATGATGAAAATGAGAAACTGCTTACCGTCTTCAAAGAAAGCAATCTGATTCATAATTACGAAGAAAGTCCTGAAAAGGAGGGATATTACAAAATCATCAGACATAAACCAACAACAAAATCATCGCCAAAAGAACTATTATAATTTGGTGTTCATAACTTTACATAGCCGAGAGGTTTTCATCTTGAAAGCCCCTCGGCTATTTTTATGTCAGAACGGAGGTGAAACATATGCCATATATCCCGCCGGAGGTGGTGGCGAGAGCTCGTGAGATGGACTTGCTGACCTATCTGCGAACTTATGAACCGCAGGAGCTGGTGCATTTCGGGGGCAGCACCTACTGCACCCGTGAACACGACAGCCTGAAAATCTCCAACGGCAAATGGTGCTGGTTTTCCCGTGGGATCGGCGGCTATTCTGCGCTGGACTATCTCATTAAGGTCAAAGAAATGCCCTTTACGCAGGCGGTCGAAACCATCATGGGAAATCTTGCGGCGGCACCGCCTACCTTTGCCCCGTCTCCGAAAGCGCCGAAAGAAAAGGTACTTCTTTTGCCGCAGGTCAACCGCAGCGCCACCCATGCCGTCGAATACCTGCACCGCAGAGGGATCGACTATGAACTGATCGACTTCTGCATCCAAACCGGCCGACTTTATGAAAGCTATCCCTATCACAATGTGGTGTTCGTCGGCATGGATGCAGACGGAAAGCCCCGCTATGCTAACCAGCGTGGGATCGGCTCGGACTTCATCGGGGACGCCAACGGCAGCGACAAACACTATTCCTTTGGAATTCCTGCGGCGGCCGCAAGCGACACGCTCCACCTTTTTGAGTCGGCGGTGGATCTGCTGTCCTACGGGACGCTGCAAAAGCTGGACGACAAGGGCTGGCGCAGTGAAAACCTGCTCTCCCTCGCCGGGGTCTACAAGCCAAGGGCGAAAATCGAGGAAAGCAGTCTGCCCGCCGCATTGGTGCGGTATCTTGCCGAGCATTCCCATATCCGCCGTGTGGTGCTCCGGCTTGATAACGACGCCACGGGACGGATCGCCGCAGAAACCATCAAGGCGCTGCTGCCGAGAAAATATGCGGTCACGGTGGACATCCAGCCGCCCCCGCAGGGCAAGGACTACAACGACTGCCTTTGTATGCGGCTGGGGTTGCCCATCACTAAGCGCGGAGAAAGGAACAAAGAACGGTGAGCGACTTTATGAGTCCGGGACGGCGCATCCGGCACTATCGTATGTTGCGGGGCATGACACAAAAGGCGCTGGGCATCGCCGCAGGCTTTTCGCCCGAAACCGCCGACATCCGCATCGCACAGTACGAATCCGGCGCAAGAACGCCGAAACACGCTCTGCTCTGTACGCTGGCAGAGGCGTTGGGTGTTCTCCCCTCGGCGCTGGACATTCCCCGCATCAAGAGCCGTGCGGCGCTGAACCAACTGCTGCTTGCGCTGGAGGATGAATACGGGCTGACGGTCACGATTATGATTACGAAAAACAACGAAAGGAAAATTTGCAATGGAAAATGAAAAGAAAATCAAGGTGGTACTGCTGGAACCGGGCAAGCTCGCCCGCACAGCCGAGATCGATGCGTCCCTTGCCGGGATGCAGAAAGTGGTGGACGGTCTGATCGAGCCGTTTTATCCCTTTGAGGAGCAAGTCTGCATCGTCTGCAATGAGGAAAGCAAGATCAACGGGATGCGCCCGAACCGCAGCGTGAAGAACGACGACGGCGTGATGGTGGATTTCATCTTCGGCCCCGCCTTTATCTGCGATTGCCGCGGCGAAAATCTGGACAGCCTTTCCGACGAGCAGATCGACCGCTACGGCAAGATGTTCCGCTATCCCGAACACCTTGCGAGGATGAACGACACGCTGTTCGGTATCCCATACCGCCCGCAGCCGGAGCAAGAACGCTGATATATTTTCGGTTGGTGGCACGATGTTCGGCCTATGGGACGAACGCTATGCACTGTACCAGCAAGCATCGCCGTTGTGATACCACAATGGCACTTGTCAGGGAAATCCCTGAAACCCTTTTCGTCCCCGCCCATGCGGAGGGCGATATTTTTATACCCGGAAGGAGGAAAGCCGGTGAACGAACCCATGACCTTTTTGGACTTTTTCAGCGGCGTCGGCGGTTTCCGCAAGGGCTTTGAACTTTGCGGCATGGTCTGCAAAGGTCACTGCGAGATCGACAAATTCGCAGACCGCAGCTACCGCGCGATCCACGATATTAAGGAGGATGAATGGTATGGCGAGGACATCACCAAAACCGAGCCCGCCGACTTGCCGAGAGTCAACCTCTGGGCAGGCGGATTCCCGTGTCAGGACATTTCTGTATCTGGCCGGCAACGAGGGCTTGCCGGAAAGCGAAGCTCTCTCTTTTTTGAAATCGTTAGACTCCTCAAAGGCACGCCTGCCGAAGATCGACCCGAATGGCTTGTCCTTGAAAATGTTAAAAATTTGCTCTCCGTTAATCGAGGATGGGACTTTGCGACCGTTCTCCATTCGTTGGCCGAAATCGGCTATCATATCGAATACGGACTGCTTAATTCACGCTTCCACGGCGTTCCGCAAAACCGGGAACGCATCTACCTTGTCGCTTATCGACATTTTAGAGCCGAGGGTGAACGAAAAGTATTTCCTGTCACCGCAGGCGACGGCAAGGCTCTTATACAGCTAATCGGCGGCACGCAGGGCAAGCGCGTTTACGACCCCGCAGGTATAAGCTGTACGCTGATGAGCGAGGGCGGCGGTTTTGCAGGCAGGACGGGAATATATTTTATCGACCTGTGCAAAGGCAATCCGAAGCTGACGGAAAACGCCCGATGTATCAAAGCAAGGTATGACGGCGGTATTACCAATCGCAGCGGCGATAATTCAGGTGTGCTTTGTATGGGCGCAGACTGTCACGACCGCACCGAGGAAACAGCCCTGATTCAGCTAAAACGAGGCGAGGCGAAAATACGGGAACAGGATTACACCAAATGTCTGATCGCAGGCTACAACAAAATCGGGGTAAGCAACCGGGGCGAAAGCTCCGGCGTTTTTTATGGCTGCCGTGCCGTCCTCACCCCCGACCGGGAAAACAAGCGGCAGAACGGGCGGCGCTTCAAGGCGTGCGGCGAACCGGCCTTTTGTCTGAATACGCAGGACAAGCACGGCGTTTATCTCTGCGCCTGCGATTCCTGCGAATACGCTTTGCCCGTCAAGCGAGCAAAGGAGGCGGATCAGAGCAAGCCTGAAAACGGCTCTGCGCTTCCGCTCGGCTGCGGACGCATCCGTAAGCTGACACCCCGTGAGTGCTGGCGGCTGCAAGGCTTTTCGGACGATATGTTTGACCGGGCCACCGCCGTCAATTCCGATGCCCAGCTTTACAAGCAGGCGGGCAACGGCGTGACAATCCCCGTCGTGTATGCGGTCGGCAAACGGATCGTGGAAATTCAAAACGAACTCAATTCGGAGGTGAAAATATGAGAAAACGCAATGTTCACATTCAATTCTGGCTCGATAAAAAGGAAGCCGAGGTGTTTCAAAAGAAAGTGAAGCGCAGCGGTCTTTCCCGTGAGGCGTATTTGCGGCACTTGGTAAATGGGCTTGAACCGCAGGACGCCCCGCCGCCCGACTATTACGCCATGATGCGGGAGCTGCACGGGATCGGCAACAACCTCAATCAGATCGCCGCAAAAGCCCATACCCTGAACGCACTGGATGTGCAGCGGTACGACGAGAACTGCCGTAAGCTGGATGAAGCCGTCAAGGCGATCACCGCAGCGGTCATTCTGCCCCGCCCGATGAAGTAATGGCAACTACCTCTATCTGGCGTGTAAAGGGCTGGCTTGGCAAAGTAGTCGTTTATGTGGAGAATCCCGATAAAACAACGAACCCGAAATTCTACGCCGACCGGAAACTGACCGAACAGGACGGGCAGCAGCTTTCCGATGTGATTCGTTACGCCGTCAATTCGGAGAAAGCGCAGAAAACGGGTAACGAGGACGGCACACCGCTCCACCGCTTTGTGTCGGGCATCAACTGTTCTCCCGCCACTGCCCGTGACGAGATGCTGGCGGTAAAAAAGCGGTTCGGCAAAGAGGACGGCACGGTGGCCTATCACGGCTATCAGTCCTTTGCCCCCGGCGAGGCCACACCCGAACTGGCACATGAGATCGGCGTAAAGCTGGCGACCCAGTTATGGGGCGACCGCTATCAGGTGATCGTCTCCACCCACCTTGACAAAGAAAATCATCTGCACAATCACTTTGTGCTGAACACGGTTTCCTTTGCGGACGGAATCAAATACCACCGTACCCGAAAGGACTACCACGAGATGCAGACGGTTTCCGATGCGCTTTGCCGGGAATACGGACTGTCGGTGATCGAGCATGCCGTGAAAACCACCACCGACCCCGATGATCCGCAGGAGGTTGCCACGGTGGACGACAGCAAGAAAGCCATCCTCAAAGATATTTTCTGGCGGATGAACGAGCTATCTTCCCGCACCGAGAGCAAGACCGAGGAGGTCATTACCGAAACTGACGACGGTCATGGGAACATCGTGGAAACCACTACGACGGTCACGCGCACCTATCTCTATATCACGGTCAGCCACAAAACAGCCGAGGAAATGGCAGACCATTTCAACTTCACCGCCGACCAGCGGCAGCAGCTCTCGGAACTGCTTGACGAGGAAAACCGCAGGTTGTGGTCGGCCGTCCTTTACGGCATCTATTCCGGGGGCGATGTCATCGTCAAGGTAGCACTGTCGCAAGTCGGCAATGTGGGCGGTGAGCCCTATTGGTCGTGGTACGGATTTAACTCCCGTGTGGAATGGTGCGCCTGCTTTGTTTCGTGGTGCTTTAACGAGTGCGGTTATCTTGATACGGGAACCGCCCCGAAATTTGCCGGGTGCGTCGGCGGCGTTGAATGGTTCCGCAGCCGCGGGCAATGGGCGGATAATACGGTTGAGCCCGCTCCCGGCATGATCGTTTTCTTTGACTGGAATGACCCGAACGGCGCATCAGGCCCGCAGGACGGCGAAGCCGATCACGTCGGCATTGTGGAAAAATGCGAAAACGGCATTGTCTACACCATTGAGGGCAACTCCGGCGACGCCTGCCGCCAGAACCAATATCCCGTGGGGTATTATGAAATCCTCGGCTATGGGATCTTGAACCCATAGGAAACCAGCCGCCTGATTTGAGCGGCTGGTACATAATTTAGCAATGTTCCTTCGCAATACAAGTAGGTATACAGTGCAGTGAAATCTTCAGACATAATTTTTGCTCAATTCAGACAATATTTTGGCATAAACGTCAACTATATGCTATTGTATAGACAAAAAATTCAGGTTTCGGCTATATATAGCTTGAAACTTGATTTTGCAAGCAGTGGTGGCCACCACAGACAAAAAATATTTTTTAGCGAAAGGGTGACAAACTCAATGAAACCAAAAAGACTGTTAGCGTTGTTGATGGCTGTTGTAACGGTGGTATCCGTATTTACGATACGTTACATAAATTTTGAATTCTGAATCTATTTGAATGTAGATTTTTATATAATCTTGTAAATCAATTCAATTTAGGAGTTAATATTATGAACAAAAAAGCTATAATCTGCACGGTTGCAATTCTTATTCTGCTGGTCGGTGCATCGGTTATTTATTTTACTATGAATCGATCAAGTGAAGCGGAAACGGAGAATTCATCGTCTATGTCAGCTGCTGAACCCGAAAGCTCGAATTCTCCATTAGAAACGTCAAGCGAAGCACCGACAGAAAGTGAATCGCAAGAAAGTGCTTCTGAAGCAGCTTCATCGGAAATAGGCTCACCGGAAGCCGATGCTCTTATACAGACTTTTGCAGAAATAGGTGAACACTATACGCTGCACAGTCGGTACTATAATCAAGGCGAAGCAAAAACAGAAGATGCACCGTGGCTCGGCTGGGATGGCGATTTGGAGCTTTGCGTATCCGATGCTGAAATTAAAGAATACTCAGAAAGCAATATCAAATATGATAATAAATCACTCTGGGAGTTTTATGCGTCCGAATTCGATGACCCGTGTATACTGCATATGGAATTGTCCCTTAAAAACATTGATGCAGAAAACAAAAACGGTGTAAAGTATAAATTCGACGCCAATATGTTTGTACTTAGCGCGTATGAAGATCTCCTTCCCGAGAATCAGAACAACCCGGAGGGGTATACAACCGTCGGAAATTATTATTCTGCATACGAGACCTATTTTGATCCACACGGCCCCGGAGATGATTACTGGAGCTTTGAATTGCAGCCGGGCGAAACGCAAAATTTCACAATAGAGTTTTTGATCGACCGCGTATATTTATCGCAAAAAGATCCGTTCTTAGCCATCACCCCCGGCAGAGAAATCTTTTACGGCGTTATGCTGCGTGATTTAGCAAAATGAAAGGATAGCCCACATGAAAAGTCTTAGGCACTTTCTGCAAAATGAGCTCTACAATTTATTTCACAGCAAATCATTTCTATTTGTGCTGCTGATTTTACTTATAATCGTAACAGCAGATGATATTTTGGCTTATAAATCATATAAAGACAACTTACAGCTTACCCTTGCAACTGTAAATTTGCAGGTAGACGGTACATTTGCCGAATACCCTTTCCTGCAAATCTACACTCTTTATAATTCGTGGATCGGCGGTCGAGCCAATGAAACGCTGCCGATGGTTTTCTTTTATACGATGCCGGTTTTTGTCGTTATCCCGTACAGCTGGTCTTATCTTGCGGAAGAAAAGAACGGATACGACCGCATTATGGCATCGCAGCTTGGAAAAGCTTCTTACTTTTTAGGAAAATATGTCTCCACATTCCTTTCAGGGGCTTTAACGGTTTTGCTGCCGATGCTTTTTAGCTTTTTGCTTGCGTCATGCCTTGTGCCGGCTTATCGCCCGGATATAAACTTTGCCTTATATTATCAAGTAAGCGCAACTAAGCTGCTCGGAAACCTCTACTACGCTCACCCGTTATGCACAGCTTTCCTGAATATGCTGATGATCGGTATATTTGCCGGTGCATGGGCAACGATTCCGCTTGCACTTTCATTCTTTGAAAAAAATAAATTTGTGGTTCTTTTTGCACCATACCTTGTACTGCTGTATATCATCGCATCTTTGCAAAAAGCATCCGTATACCGCTCATTTACCGAAACCTCTGTTCTAAACTACATTTGGATGACCAGTTCATCGTCCAATCAATCTATCGTGGTCTATGCGATTATGACGGTTTCACTCATTCTTCTGCCGCTCGTTATTGTTTTGGAAAGGGGGAAAAACGCAGATGTTTATTAAATTTTTGGATCACGATTTGCGCTACGGCATAGGGCACGCTAAAAAGCGCTTAATCGTTACATTTATTATGTTTTTCTTCCTTTCGATCTATCATTTCTGGACGCTGCGCATTTTTGAGCTCACCGATCCGCAATATTTGGAATCTCCTGTTACAACGGCAGACTATTTCTTGGCATTGATTGGCGGCTGCGGTAAAGTAAATTTGATCTCCGGCGCAGAAAACGATTTCGTAATGCCGACGATGTGGTTCGTATTCGTCTTATGGATGCAATTTACTTCTCTATATTATCCGTTTGCAGAATTAAACGGCATAGGCAAACAGCTAATGGTGCTCTCCGGCAGCAGAGGAAACTGGTGGCTTTCAAAATGTGTTTGGACGGTCATCAATACCATTACAAACTATTTGATCGTTTTTGCAGCCAGCACGATTGCCGGATTATGCTTTGGTGCAAAGCCGAGTATGCAGGCAAATTGGTATGTTTCGAGAGAGCTCTACATGAAAGCAGACGATTTAACAAGCAGTACCACTTGGAATATTTGGCCGGTATTTTTAATGACCGGCTTCACCATGATCGTACTCGCATTGGTACAGTTGATCTTATCTCTTATTTTGAAACCGGTGCAAAGCTACTTCGTACTTGCCGGCTATTTATTCGCAGGCGCCTATATTCAAAGCCCGGTGTTTTTTGGTAACTATGCCATGGGCGCAAGAAACGCACTGCTTGTGTCAACCGGTCTGACCATGCCGTTCGGTATATTATTGGGAATATGGCTCGCTGTGCTTAGTATCGGTATAGGGTATTTTGTGTTCCAATATCGAGACATTCTCGGCTCAGACCTATCGTAGCTATGAAAAGGAGTAAGCCTATATGGAAATCGTAGTAAATCATGTTACAAAAACGATCAAGAATATTACCGTCATTGAAGACGTCTCGCTCACCCTTACAAGCGGTACGATCTACGGTCTGCGCGGTGTGAACGGCTCCGGTAAAACTATGCTTATGCGGCTAATCGCCGGGCTGATCCGCCCGACGGAGGGCACGATCACGATTGATGGTAAGGTACTTGGAAAGGATATTTCTTTTCCGCCGGACATTGGTATGCTGATTGAAAACCCGGCATTTATCGATCATTATACGGCGGCACAGAACTTAAAGCTGATTGCAAATATTCACCGAAAAGTCGGGGAGGAACGTATCTGCGAAGTGTTGGAGCAGGTCGGACTCGGCGCGGATGATCCGCGAAAATACAAGCAGTTTTCACTCGGTATGAAGCAGAGATTAGGCATTGCCGGAGCAATTTTGGAATATCCTGCGCTGCTTCTGATTGATGAGCCGACAAACGCACTGGATACAGACGGCATAGAAATGGTGAGAGATCTGCTTCTTGAGCAAAAGCAGCGCGGCGCACTGATTATTTTGGCATGCCATGATTTTTCTGTTTTGCGCGAGCTGTCCGATGAAATCTACCTTGTACGGGAAGGACGTGTAACGCCGTATGAAACGCAAGATAAGAGTGAGTAAAACGCTTTCGGTCATTCTTTTGTCCGTTGCACTGGTGCTTTGTGCATGGCGCATCTGGTACGTTAATGCAACTGCCTATTCATTTGAAACGCAGGAATACGGCATCGGCGAATGGATTCCCCTAAACGGTGATTTTTTCTACTCAAAAGAAGAAAATACCAATGGGTATTCTGTTCGTGTTCGCGAAGCGGAAGTAGTGCGTTATGAAGATTTTATGCAGCGATTCGGCAAGCCAGTCGATTATCTTGCAGAAAACACACAGCATGACGTAGTTCTGTTGACCGTAGATTTCAAAAATGAAAACAATACGAACGGCGGCGTTTTTATCCGCGATTTTAACCTTTTGAATGAAGCGCAGTCCGCTTACTTCAATAAGAGTGAAATCTATATGAAAATCGCAAACCCGGATCTTAACTCAAAAGCAGATGGCATCTCTGTGATGCCCGGAACGGAAGCTTCTCTTTATATGGCCTACCCAACATCCGGCCGTGCAGATGGCGTGACTTACCTTGAGGAACAAGCCGGAAAAGAGCAAATCGTTATGTACCTAAATGTCAGCTTGTACCCAGTGAAAAAATGCGTGCGTATGGTTCTTCCGATGCCGTAAAAATAAAAACCGCCTGCTCATGTATCAAAATTAGATACATAGCGGGCGGTTTTATATGGAATATGAAATAAGAAGTTTATCCTATGTGTTGATGTATTTATTAGGCATTTTTATATAGTAATACGCTTCTAATGGCAGTAAAGTTTGAGTGACTGATCGGTAGGCTCTCTTGATTATCCAACTTAACTTCTGCATCAGCAAAGCAAGTCACATGATCTATATTTACAAAGCAGCTTCTGTCTATAAATAAAAATCTACTGTCATTTATTTCTTTATAAATCTCTTTTAACGGTAATTGAAGATGAAAATTGCCGTTCTTTGCTTTGATCATGGTTATACGATTAACTCGCTTTACGTATAAGACATCATCTAATGGAATTCGGATAATTTCCGAATAATGAGAAAACGTGTAGTATCCTCTTTGCTTTTCAGAGGAAATTTCCAGTGCAGTGCAAAGTGCTTCCGGCAGATCCGAAAACAAATTGTGTGTGGATAGATACCGAAATGCGCCTACCTGATACCCCAGCCGAGTAAAATCGTAGTCGAGAAACTTTGAAAAGAGAATGACGATAGTGTCCGTAGCGGTTTTTCGTATTTCCGAAAGTAAACGAAAATCTTCATGTGGATGAGCATCAATTTCGACCATAAGAATATCGAAGTGAATTCCATCTACCATATCATCACGAAGCGATGCTAATTGCTTATACTGTTCAATTGAAATACACTTGGTTTCATTTTTATATGTTTCTACAAAGATTTGAATATGAGATTTTATTTTTTCCAATAGTTCGCAGTTTTTTCCGCAAAGTGCTAAACGAAACATGATTATACCTCCCGTCCGCACCGATCGTATTGTAAACTAAAATGAAAATTGAGAACCACTCAGACCCTCTGGTATATTGGTTTCACCACAAAACACATATCTCCCAAAAAAGAGGGTTCTCATGATGAAATCATATCACATTCAGTGTCCAAAATGCAACAACGATCATTCATTTTATCGTTACGGCAAAAATCCCGATGGGTATCAGAAGTATCTCTGCCGAACCTGCCAACATCAATTTGCACCCGAACGCCCAAGAGCACGGGAAGAGCATCGTCGGAAGTATCCGCCTTGTCCCGTGTGCGGAAATGCCTTTCTGCATCACGATCACGAACACTATTCCAACTACCGCTGCGGCGATAAGAAGTGCAATCATTCCTTTTTTGAGTGGAAATCGACCGATGCGGTCGTTTCCGACCGCTATTCGGCCTACAATATTCCGGTCAAGTCTGTTTTTCACGGTGCCAGGCACATACGCGTTCAAAGCTTTAAGGACGATGTTTCCAACAATCTGATCGAATGCTTTAACAAACAGTTCAAGGCTTGGTACAAAACCAAGCAGGGCTTTTCTTCCTTTGAGAGCGCTAATAACCTGATCTCCATGTTTGTGTTCTTCTTTAACTTTGTTCGTCCTCATTCCGCTTTGAACGGGCTTACACCCGCGCAAGTCGCCGGTCTCAGTTTATCCACCCGCAAAAAACGAGATTTTCCTCTCATCGCTTGACATTTTCCTGTGTTTTGTCCCTCGCTCTTTCATTTTTATTTTACGGTGCCATTCGTGACGTATAATTATATGCTATATGCGGAAAGAGGGGCGGCTTTTAGCTTCATATTATCAT
>OLPF01001650.1_pt1 | contig 17400 bp, 14 predicted proteins | sample 1673121 | NCBI WGS metagenome assembly OLPF01 (sample SAMEA3136756, study PRJEB25190) | human gut metagenome
CCATCAAGACAAAAAAGGTGAAAATAGCCGGAAGGGTACGCCGACAGGCGATATGGGTTCAACTCTCGTCAGCTTAAATATTTCTTCGGAGGATACTATGGAAAAACTGTCGCATGCATATATAGTGTCCTCGGCGTCGGAGAATGCGCGCATGGGCAAGGCCTTTTACCTTGCCGAAAAAATGCTGTGCCAAAGCGAGGGCGAGCGGCCCTGCGGAGTGTGCCGCGATTGCAGGAAGGTCAAGGCGCGCGTGCACCCCGATCTTGCCGTCGTCGAGCGCATAACCGACGATAAGGGCAAGCAGAAAAAGGAGATACTGGTCGATCAGGTGCGCGCAATGGGCGCCGATGCTTACGTTCTGCCGAACGAGGCCGCCGAAAAGGTATATATCATAAAAGATGCCGACACCATGAACGAGCAGGCGCAGAATGCTGCGCTGAAGATACTTGAGGAGCCGCCGAAGGGCGTTCATTTCATTCTGTGCGTATCCAATCCCGAACGGCTGCTGGTCACCGTGCGCTCGCGCTGCGTGCTTGTGAGCTGCGCCGGCGAGGAGGACGCGGAGGACGAAAACGCGGCGGCTATGGCCGACGAATTTGTCGCTATCGAGCGAAAGGGCGACACTCCGGCGCTCACCGCGTGGTGCTTTGCGCATGAGGGCCTTGACGCTCGCTCGCTCGGCGAGTTTCTGCTCGCGCTCAAGCGGCGCTATGCCGCGCTTATTGCGTCGCAGCAGGATAAAATGCGCATAATGGATATTATACGGCTCGTTGACCGCTGCATGGAGTATCAGACGGTCAATACGGGTGTGAAACACATTCTGGGGCTGCTGGCGGTCAGGTCGGCAGCGGAAACGAGGAAAGCAATTGACTGAAGTTATAAGCGTTAAATTTAAAAACCGTGGAAAGAGCTATTATTTTTCCCCGAACGGAAAGATCGTAAAGACCGGCCAGCAGGTCATTGTAGAAACCAGCAAGGGCCTTGAGATAGCCGACTGCTTCCGCGGCAACCACGAGGTCGAGGACGATTCGGTCGTGCAGCCGCTGCGCCCGGTCGTCAGAGTCGCGACGCGCGACGATCTTCGCGTTGCCGAGATTAACAAGCAGCGCGAAAAGGAAGCGTTCGAGATATGCCAGCAGAAGATCGCCGAGCACGGCCTTGACATGAAGCTCGTTGATGTTGAGTGCAACTTCGAGGGCAACAAGACGATGTTCTTTTTCACCTCCGACGGAAGGGTCGACTTCCGCGAGTTGGTAAAGGACCTTGCAGGTATATTCCGCAACAGAATAGAGCTGAGGCAGATCGGCGTTCGCGACGAGGCGAAAATGCTCGGCGGACTCGGCATCTGCGGAAGACCGTTCTGCTGCAGCCAGTTTATCGATGAGTTCCAGCCGGTTTCCACAAAAATGGCGAAGGTACAGTCGATGTCTCTCAATCCCGGGAAGATATCCGGCAGCTGCGGCAGGCTTATGTGCTGCCTGAGATACGAGCAGGAGGCCTATGAGGAGCTTACAAAAAATGTGCCCAAGCAGGGCGCGTTTGTAGAAACTCCGGCAGGCTACGGCATTGTTACGCAGGTAAATCTTTTGCGCCAGATGGTAAAGGTAAAGCTCGACGGCGAGGGCGACGATACGGTAAAGACTTATCGGGCTGTTGAAGTTGCGGCAGTGCCCGGAGGCCGCCCCAAGGATGGTGAGACTCCTCCCTCGGTGCTCAAGTACGTTCCCGAGCCCGAGGTCGAAGAAGAGGAAGAAACGGATATTTGGAAGCTGCCCGAGCTGTTTGCCGATGACGGCAGCGATAAGGATAAGGAGAGCGCTCCGGCGCAGAAAAAACGCAGCCGTAATCGCCGCTCGCGCCGCGGCGGAAAGAAGCCTGCCGAGCAGAGCGTTTCCGCCGAGCAGCCGAAGCCGCAGCAGCAGGCCAAAAGCCCGGACGGCGAGAAGAAGCGCTCAAACCGCCGCTATTATCACCGCGGCAAGCCAAAAAATAAGGGCGGACAGGCGCAGAATCAATAGTATTCCCGGAGGCTGAGATATGAGTAAAAAAAGCAATAACAAAAGCGGAATGAGCATGAAAACAAAGTGGATAATAACCGGCATCCTCTGCGTTTTGGCGGTGCTGACGGTGGTTATCGTCGCGGCCGACGGCTGCTTTGACTTCAAGCCCGGCTCGGTTCAGTCGAATAATAAAGCCGTCGCCGAAAGCGCCGCGCCCGATGCCGAAAAGGACACCGCAAAGACCGGAGGAACACACACCGTTCTCGTCACGGCCGGCAACGGCGGCACAACCGATCCCAACGGCAGCCTCACGGTTGAAGACTGGGAGAGCGTAAAGATCAACTTCACGCCCAATGAGGGATACGAGATCCAGTCGATATCGGTCGACGGTAAGGATATGGGCGCTATCGAGAGCTACGAGCTGTCAAATGTCACGGAAGATCACAGCATCATCGCGACGTTTGTAAAGAAAGCCGTTCCCACGCCGACACCTGCTCCAGCGACCCCTACGCCGGATGACGGCGAGTGATCGAGTGATATTAAATTAAAGCTGACGAGAGCCGAACGCATGTGTTCGGCTTTCGTCAGCTTATATGCTCCCTATGCAGCATATAAGCTACAGGGGGAGCATTTTTTGATACAGCATACAAAAAGGCCATCCGCGGATGCGGATGGCCGAATTAATTTTTTGAGGGTATCAGACGGAAGCGCTGCTTGCGCGGTAGATCAGAGTGACTGCCTGACCGCGGGTGCAGGTCGCGTTGGGAGCAAAGGTCGTTGCGGTGGTGCCCTTGGTAACGCCGTTGGCAACTGCCCATGCAACTGCGTCTGCGCAGTAGGAGTCTGCCGCTACGTCAGTGAAGTCGGTGCCGCTGGTGACCTTGTCGTCGCCGCTTGCGCGGAACAGGAAGGTTACGATCTGGCCGCGAGTGCACACGGCGTTCGGATCGAAGGTCTCGGCGGCCGTGCCGTTGGTTATGCCGGTGGAAGCCGCCCAGACGATCGCGTCGCGGTAAACGCTGCTTTCCTTAACGTCGGTGAACGGATTCTTCAGACTACCGACGCTGGGAGAACCGGCAGCGCGGTACAGGAAGGTTACGATCTGCGCGCGGGTGCAGCCGTCGTTGACGCCGAAGGCGTCGGCGGTTATGCCGTTTGTGACCTTGTTCTCAACCGCCCAGAGGATCGCGTCGTAGTAGGGGCTGCCGGACTTGACATCCTTGAACGGATTCTCGGCCGGAGTGGGCTCTGGATCGACGGCAGGAAGCTGATCGACGGGGATGACCGCGTTGACGGAGCCGTTGTCGAGAGTGATCTGATAGTTCTGCGAGTATCTTGCCTTGCCCTGCTCGTAGGTGTAGATGACGAGGGCGAGGGTGTGGCCTTCCTCAACGGTGTAGAGGTTGGGCTGGAGGTAGATGATGTAGTCGTGGTTTTCGCCGACCTTCAGAGCAACCTTGGTGTCGGCCGAAGCGGAGTTGTAGCCTGCGCCGGGGTTGCACAGATCCATCCAGCCGCGAGCGATGATCTTGTAGCTGACGTCGCTTGCCTTGAGTTCTGCGTAATCATAGTTGCTCAGGCCGCCGCCCATCCATGCGCCGTTTTCGGTGAGGTCCTTGGGAACATAGCTGCCCTCGGTGTTGAATGCCTTGAAGGTCTTGCCTTCGGGAGCGATGTCAACGAGCATTGCGCTGACCATGAGCGCGTCGCGGTCGATAAGATCGGCTGCGTCGGGCAGGGAAACAGTCACGCCGCTGCCTGCTGCGCTTGCAACGTAGTTGTCGTGATCAAGCGCGCTGAGGTCAAGCTCGGGAGAAACTGCGTTGTCGTGATCGACGCCGCCGCGCGGAGCGTTGGGAGCGTCGTAGTTATCAACGCTTGCAGAGAAGTTAACGGCAACCGAGCCCTTGATGACCGTGTCGGCCTTGACGGGCATGGTGTACATTGCGCTGACTGCGGTATCGCCTTCGGTGAGCTTATCTCTCCAGTTGCGGCTGTTGATGCCGAGGGAGGAGTAATCGCTGTTTATGGTGGTGCTGCCGGTCTTGCCGGAGGAAAGGGTCACGCTCTTTGCGGTGTCCCAGCTGTCATAGGTGTGCCATACGGAAGCGTCGTGGCTGTCCTGAGCGGTGACTGCCGCCATGTTTTCTGCGCCGTTTTCAACGCCGCACAGATAGTGGCTGAACCAACGGTTAAGGACATTGTTGTAGCTTTCGCCGTCAATGTAGAACTCGAGGTTGCCGGCAGGGTAGCTGGGAGTGAGGTGAGCGTCCTGGTGGAGCAGGAGCTTTACGTTTACGCCGGCCTTCTGGTATGCCTGATACATCAGGTCAAATTCCTTGGTGCGGACGTTGTCGTCGTTGAGGCCGTGAACTATGAGTGCAGGGCACTTGATGTTCTCTGCGTCAAGAGTGTAGTCACGGGTAGCCCAGTGCTTGGAGTAGTCGCCGTTGGTGGCGAGCTGATCCTGCTGGATCTGATACAGATAGTTGCCGTACTTCTCGGCGATGGTAGCGTAGTCGGCAGGATCGAGGTAACGGCCGTTGCAGTACCATGCGAGCATCTCAGAATAGCTTGCCGACCATGCGCTGGTGGAAATGCCCTGAGAGTTTGTGTACTCATACCAGCTTGCGATGCCTGCTACGGGGACGATGGTCTCGAGGCCGGCAACGCCGGTGGTGGCCAGACCGAACTGAGTGGTGCCTGCATAGGAGCGACCGGTCATGCCGACCTTGCCGCTGGACCAGTCTGCCGCGATGGTGATGTTGCTGGTCTTGTCGGTGTAGGCTACGCGATCGCCGTGCAGCCATTCGATGACGCACTTGAACGCATCGATCTCAAGATCGGTGCCGCAGGTCTCGAAGCCGTCCGAGCCCTTGGTGCCGAGACCGCCGCACTCGACGACGGCAAAGCCGCGCACGAGGTAGTAGTCGTACCACTCGAGATCTTCGTAGTCGTACATGCCCTCGGAGGGGTTCCAGTAGTACCAATCTGCGCTGTTTGCGTTCGCGGCGGCCTGCGCGGTGGTTGCGCTGCCTGCCGGAGTGCGTGCTGCCGGCTGGCTGTAGAGCTTGGAAATGTCATAGCTCTCGCTGCCGAGATTTTCGCCGGGGCTCATGGAATCGTTGCAGCCGGTGATGTAGGGGCGAGCTTCGTAGATGGTAGCTGCCTTGTAGTTGCCCTCGACTGCCGCACGGGGAACCTGAACAACGGCCTTGACGAGGTCGAGCTTGCCGTCATCGTCGGTGTCGTAGTTGGTCTCGACGTATACGCAGTAGCGGATGATGCCGCTGTCGGCATTGCTGTAGCCGGTCTCGACAGAACCGGTGGTGTACGGGAATATGGGCTGAGCCATACCGTTCATGTAAAGCGGCTGGAGCTTATCGGCATGCAGTGCGTCGTACATGGTGTTGGCAACTGCCTTCATCTGACGGTAAGCGTCAAGGGTGCAGGCCGCGTCGGTGTCGGTATCGGCACTGATCATGCCCATGCTGCGAGCCAGAGCAAGATAGTCGGCAGGGAAGGTGCCGAGCTGCTTTTCGCTCATGCCCGTCCAAAGCAGCAGTGCGCGCACTGCGTCTGCAACAGACAGCTCTTCGCTTGCGGAAGCGCCGGCGGGGATGGTGATGCTGCTGTCAATGTCTGCAAGATCCGCATAAGTCAGCACGTCGCTGCTGTCTGCCGGCTCGGCAAAGGCTGCGCCGGGCAGAACGGAGAGGATCATGACAAGGCTCATCAACAGAGCAAGAAGTCTTCTCTTCATAATACGCCTTCTTTCTGAGTATTCTAAATCAGTACACCTAATAATAATACAAGGTTACCGATTTATGTGGTTTAGTTTAAAACGCTAAAGTGAAATTTTCAATTGACAGAATTAACGAGCGTTAAGAAAAATTAATACCGATGTTTGTAGTATTTATATGAAATCGCGAAAGTGTATCAAACTTACGTGATTAAACGACAAAAGCAGCCTGAAATGTCCAGCATTTCGGGCTGCTTTTGGAAAATGATTATATTCAGAAAGCCATTCCGCCTGCGAAGCGGTTGAACATGACCGCGACCTGCGAACGGACCGCACTGCCCTTCGGGCTGAGCGTTGTGCTGCTTGTGCCGTTGATGATCCCTGCGCCTATTGCCCAGCACATGCTCTCGCGTGCAAAGGGGCTTACCTGCTGCGCGTCGGAATAGCCGCCGATATCGGCGTAAACGTCGGTGTTATAGCCCTTGTAGTTTGCGTATCTGTGCAGGAAGGTTACAAGCTGCTCGCGCGTGAGAGTTTCGTTCGGCGCGAAAGTGCCGTCGGCGTAGCCGTTGGAGATGTTGTTGTGCGAGCCCCAAAGCAGGGCGTCGTAGCAATACTGCGAGGAGCTTACATCGGAAAAACGGTTTTCGTATCCCGAAACATCGGGGCTTCCGTCGAGGCGATAGAGCACTGTCACGAGCATGGCTCGGTCCATTGTAACATTGACGCCGAAATTGGTCTCTGTCAGCCCCTTGAACATGCCTGCCGCAACAACATTGTCAATGTCGTTATGCGCCCAGTAGGTCACGGGAACATCGGCAAAATTTTTCGAGGGACAATTATCTCCGAACAGGCAGCCGTCCTTCCACACGGCAACGGCGGTGACGTCTGATGCCGGCATCGTTATGTACCAGTATCCGTCGCTGCCCTTTGAGGCTGTCGCGCCGCTTACTTCCCAGTGGTCAAATATCTTTGTTCCGTTAGCGCTCGGAACAAGCTTTATTCTTGTGCCGGCCGAGTAGCTTCCGCTGCCTTCGCCGCCGGAAACGGTAAGCTTATAGGCCGTCGGAGCGGTGCCGCCTGTCCAAACTGCGACGAGAGTTCGCGTTTTGTCGGCGATCGTAGAGGTCGTAACGGCCTGGCCTGTGCTGGAGTCCTTCCAGTAGTCGAGCTTATATCCGTCGTGCGTGACGGTGGGGAACGAGCCGTAGGCCTTGTCCTTATAGTAAGCAACGACGCGGTTTCCGCTCACCGTGCCGCCGTTTGCGTTGAAAACTCCGGCAACGAAGTGCGTAAGCTCGGTGCTGTAATTGTTATAAAGGAAGATCTCCGCCTCGTTTATGCGGCGCTTGACAAGTCCGGGGAGGATCTCGCCGCCGGCAGAGCACAAAACCGCGAACGAATCCGCAAGCTCAAGATCGGAAACAGGGTTGCCGTAGCTGTCTTTAAAGCCCTGCTGTATGTACCGAGCCAGTCTCCAGCCTGTGTTGTAATCGACCCAGTTCGGCCCAAAGTTGTAAGCAAGGCTTACAAGCGCGTCAAACTGATTTTGCGTCAAGCTCAGTCCGTATTTTTTCGCGGTGTTGTTGACGCCTCTTTCAAATCCGACTATATCCTGCTCAAAATATGCATCGGCCTGCTCGAGCGTGATCTCCATGCCCTCGTAAATGTCCGAGGCGTAGTGACCGTAGCCGATGGTCCAGTATTCCTCGCTCGGATGCGCCTTGTATGCCGTAAGCCTGAGCCCCTCCCAGCCCTTAATGAGCAGCTTTAGGTTGTCGCTGGCTTTCATATCTGCCTCCGCAGCATCGGCGAAAGCCGCCGTCGGCACAAGCGTCACGAGCATCAGAACGGCAAGCAGGAAGGATATGTACCTTTTCATATGCATGTCTCCTGTTTTGCGTGATGTGTGAAAATAAGTTTAAAAATGAGTGGCAAAATTATTACATTCTGCATTCTAACAAAAAAAGCTTGAAAAATCAAGGCTTTTGTTGTCGAACGCCCCGGACGGTAAAATTTACTGCGCCGAAAATGCCCGAAAGGGGCAAAAGTCGCCTAAATGCGAGGTGCTTGGACGGCCTATTTTGTCACAGGCGCTTATTGACAGAATCGGACGGATATTATAAAATTTATTGTCCGATATTTATAATTATTGAGGAGCTGAGTGCAATGCGTGATTACAGCAAGGAATTTGCCGACAGAGTGCAGTATATAAGAAGCCTTGTGGAAACGAGCGGCGTTGACGGCATCGTTTTCGGAAACTCCGGCGGCAAGGACTCTGCCCTTGTCGGCATACTGTGCAAGTTTGCCTGCGAGAACACCGTGGGTATCATGATGCCCTGCGCGTCAAAGCGCAATTTTGAGCAGGATATGAAGGATGCTAAGGAGGTTGCCGAGCATTTCGGTATAGAAAGCCGCGTCATCGACCTTACCGATGTCCGCCAGGCGGAGATAGACAGGCTTCAGAGCATAACGACGCTGACAAATGCCGCCGTCAATAACATTGCTCCGCGCCTTAGAATGACAACGCTGTACGCCGTTGCAGCCTCGGAATACCGCCTCGTTGCCGGAACGGGCAACCGCAGCGAGCGCTACATGGGCTATTTTACAAAGTGGGGCGACGGCTCGTGCGATTTTAACCCCATATCCGATCTGACCGCGACCGAGATCATCGAATTTCTCAAATGGCTTACGGCACCTGCATGCATCATAAACAAAGCGCCCTCGGCAGGACTGTTCGACGGTCAGACCGATGAGGACGAGATGGGCGTGAGCTATCACGCGATCGACAGCTATATTAACGGAGGCGAGGTAAGCCCCACCGAGAAGAAGATAATCGACCGCTACCACCGCGTAAGCGAGCATAAGCGCAGCGGCATAAACGTATTTAAGCAGATAGATGAGTAAACACGAATTTTATGAAAATCCCCTGTGTGGGAGATATGCCGGAGAAGAGATGAAGCGCCTTTTCTCCGATGACTTCAAGTTCTCAACCTGGCGCAGACTGTGGATAGCCCTTGCCGAGAGCGAGAAAGAGCTTGGACTCGATATAAGCGATGCGCAGATCGAGCAGATGAAAGCGCACGTTGACGATATCGACTATGAGTCGGCGACCCGGCACGAGCACGAGGTGCGCCACGACGTTATGGCGCATGTGCTCACCTTCGGCGAGTGCTGCCCCGACGCAAAGCCTATAATCCACCTCGGCGCAACGAGCTGCTATGTCGGCGATAACACCGATATCATCCGAATGCGTGAGGCGCTCGTTCTTGTGCGGAAAAAGCTTGTAAACGCCATCGCGGCGCTGCGCGATTTTGCCGAAAAGTACAAAAGCGTTCCGACGCTTGCGTACACGCATTTTCAGGCAGCGCAGCCGACGACAGTCGGCAAGCGCGCAACTCTCTGGGCGTATGACCTCATAAGCGACCTTGAGCAGCTTGATTTCCAGCTCGGCAGGCTCGAGCTTTTGGGCTGCAAGGGCACGACCGGAACCGGCGCAAGCTTCCTTGAGCTTTTCGACGGCGACGAGAAAAAGGTGACGGAGCTTGAAAAACTCATAGCCAAAAAAATGGGCTTTAGCCGCTGCGCCCCCGTGAGCGGACAGACGTATTCGCGCAAAGTCGATTTTTATGTTTTGCAGGTGCTCTCCGGCATTGCGCAGAGCGCGTCGAAATTCTCAAGCGATGTAAGGCTCCTGTCGCACCTCAAGGAGGTCGATGAGCCGTTTGAGTCAAAGCAGATAGGCTCGTCGGCGATGGCCTATAAGCGCAATCCCATGCGGAGCGAGCGCATAGCGTCGCTTTCGCGCTTTGTCATAAGCGATCTGCAAAATGCAGCCTTCACCGCGTCGAGCCAGTGGCTCGAGCGCACGCTGGATGATTCGGCAAACAGAAGGTTGAGCATCCCCGAGGCTTTCCTTGCCGTTGACGGTATCCTCAACCTTTATATAAACGTTGCATCCGGCATGAAGATATATCCTGCCGTGTGCAAAAAGCATCTGGATGAGGAGCTGCCGTTCATGGCAAGCGAAAACATCCTCATGTACTGCGTTAAAAATAAGGGTGGCGACAGGCAGGAGCTGCACGAGCGCATCCGCGTCCACTCCGTTGCCGCGGCGCAGCAGGTCAAGCTCTATGGCGAGAAAAACGATCTGCTCGAGCGCATAATGGCAGACCCTGCGTTCAAGCTCAGCGAGGATGAGCTGCGTGAGCTGTGCGATCCGCGCGGCTTCACCGGCATGGCCGAGCATCAGACCGAAAAGTTTATAAATGAGTATCTTGATCCTGTCATCGACGCAAACAAAGAGTATCTCGGCGTCGAGGCAAGTGTAAATGTGTAAAGGAGCGTAACAATGTTAACTGCAATCGTGGGAACAAACTGGGGCGATGAGGGCAAGGGCCGCATGGTCGATCTGCTCTCTGAAAATTACGACATCGTTGTCCGCTATCAGGGCGGCAACAACGCAGGCCACACCGTGGTAAACGACAAGGGCAAGTTCATCCTGAACCTGCTGCCGTCCGGCATCCTCCGCGACGACACCGTCAACGTCCTCGGTGCCGGCATAGTCATCGACCTTGAGCACCTGTTTAATGAGACCGCGCGTCTGCGCGAGGGCGGTATCGCAATAAGCCCGGAAAACCTCAAGATCAGCGACCGCGCAACCATCTGCATGCCCTATCACAAGCTCCTTGACGGACTGGAAGAGGACAGACTCGGCGACAAGAAGTTCGGCTCGACACGCCGCGGCATTTCTCCGGTCTATTCCGATAAGTTCATGAAAAAAGCACTGCGCATGGGCGACCTTAAAAACCTCGATCATCTGCGCGGCCGCATTGCCGATATCATCGAGTGGAAAAACCTCACCGTCGCCGGCGGCTACGGTCACGAGCCGATAGACGTTGACGAGATCATGGCGTGGCTCGAAAAATATGGCAAGCCCTTTGCAGACTATGTGTGCGATACGACCGTGTACCTCACCGATGCGGTGAAGGCCGGCAAGTCGGTCATGTTCGAGGCTCAGCTCGGCGCACTGCGCGATATCGACTTCGGCATCTATCCCTACACCTCCGCCTCAACGACGCTTGCGGCCTATGCGCCCATCGGCTCCGGCGTTCCTCAGCTCAAGCTCGATGAGAGCATCGGCATCATGAAGGCTTACTCCAGCTGTGTCGGCGAAGGCCCCTTCACCTGCGAGCTGTTCGGCGACGAGGCTCACGCACTGCGCGAGGCAGGCGGTGAGTACGGCGCTGCAACCGGTCGTCCGCGCAGAGTCGGCGGCTTCGACGTCGTTGCATCGCGCTACGGCGCAATGATGCAGGGCTGCACCTGCATCGCCCTGACAAAGCTCGACGTTATGAGCTATATGGACAAGATCCCCGTCTGCGTGGCTTACGAGCTTGACGGCAAGAGAATCGAAAACTTCCCCGGCAACATCGAGGAGCTTGAGCGCGCAAAGCCCATATATGAATATGTCGAGGGCTTCAAGTGCGATATTTCCGGCTGCCGCAAGCCCGAGGATCTGCCTAAGGCGGCGCTTGACTATGTCAAGTTCATCGAAAAGGCAGTCGGCTGCCCGATCAAATACGTTTCAGTCAGCGCCGAGCGCGAGGGCTGCATCGAGATGTTTTAACGGGAGGGCAAGGAATGCAGAATCAGCGCGTACTTGTTCTGGACTTCGGCGGCCAGTATAACCAGCTTATCGCACGCAGAGTCCGTGAATGCAATGTCTACTGCGAGGTAAAGCCCCACAGCATGACGATAGACGAAATCAAGGCATACGACCCCATCGGCATTATCTTCACCGGCGGTCCGCAGAGCGTTTACGCTGCCGGCTCGCCGCAGGTAGATCCGAAGATATTCGAGCTGGGCATTCCCGTGCTCGGCATATGCTACGGCTGCCAGCTCATGGCGCATTACCTCGGCGGCGAGGTCACCGCTGCGCAGTCGGATACGGCTCGCGAATACGGCAAGACCCCCACCTTTTTCGACACCGACTGCCGCCTGTTCAAAGGTCTGCCCGAGGAGAGCGTAACGTGGATGAGCCACGGCGACTACATGGCCAAGGTTCCCGAGAGCTTCCGCCTTGTTGCACACAGCGCTGCCTGTCCGACCGTCGGCATATGCGACGAAGCACGCGGATTTTACGGCGTGCAGTTCCACCCGGAAGTAAACCACACCGAATACGGCCAGAAAATGCTGCACAACTTCCTGTATGAGGTCTGCGGCGCAAAGGGCGATTGGACGATGGGTGACTATATGCGCGCATCCATTGAATCTATCCGCGCTAAGGTCGGCGACGGCAAGGTGCTGCTGGCACTCTCCGGCGGCGTGGATTCCTCCGTTGTGGCGGCGCTGCTCGCCGAGGCTGTCGGCAATCAGCTCACCTGCATTTTTGTCGATCACGGCCTTATGCGTAAGGATGAGGGCAACGAGGTCGAGGCGGCGTTCAAAAACTGGGATATAAACTTCATCCGTGTTAACGCACAGGATCGCTTCCTGTCCAAGCTCGCCGGCGTTTCCGAGCCGGAGGCAAAGCGCAAGATCATCGGCGAGGAGTTTATACGCGTGTTCGAGGACGAGGGCAAGAAAATAGGCTCGGTTGACTATCTCGCTCAGGGCACTATTTACCCCGACGTTATCGAGTCCGGCACGAACGTTGCGGCCGTTATCAAGAGTCACCACAATGTCGGCGGCCTGCCCGATTTTGTTGACTTCAAGGAGATCATCGAGCCGCTGCGCCTGCTGTTCAAGGACGAGGTCCGCGCGCTCGGCCGCGAGCTTGGTCTGCCCGAGTATCTGGTCATGCGCCAGCCGTTCCCCGGCCCCGGCCTTGCCATCCGCGTCATCGGCGATATCACGAAGGAAAAGCTCGATATCCTGCGCGAGGCAGACTTCATCTTCCGCGACGAGATCGCAAAGGCGCACCTCGAGGGCACGATGAATCAGTATTTCGCTGTGCTCACGAATATGCGCTCTGTCGGCGTAATGGGCGACGGCAGAACATATGACTATACCCTCGCGCTGCGCTCTGTCACAACGACCGACTTCATGACTGCCGACTGGGCACGCATTCCCTACGATGTGCTCGATAAGGTGTCCGTGCGCATCGTAAACGAGGTCAAGGGCATAAACCGCATCGTCTACGACATAACCTCCAAACCCCCCGCAACAATCGAGTGGGAATAAGCAAAAAGTGGATATGAGGGCCCGCAAAGCCGCATAAACACTGGGTTTTTGATTTTCAAATTCCCCGTTTGATAGCAGATTGATAGCACTCGTCAAATCCATACTTGTTGATTTTCTGGCAGGTAACGGGCGGTTTGCAGGTGCAGATTAATAACTTATCCAAGAGAAAAGGTCTAACCGATTTTTGCAAGTCGGTTAGACCTTTTTTATTTATCCTCTTTGTCCTTGTTCAGTTCCTCCACCAGCATATCGCTGAGGCCCTGAGAAGGGATAACCTTGTGCCAGTGGCCTGTGGTATCGAACTCCGGATAGCGGTAACGCCAGCGGTCGTAGTCCTCTTTACTGATCTCTCCCGACTTCAATTTGGCCGCCTGCTCTCCCCATGCACAAAGCATCTCATGGAGCCTTGCAGCGTCTTTACCCTGGAACACATCCACCCGAAGATGCATCTCTCCGTCGCACTCGCAGATTTTTAGGCCGTAGCGGTCCTCCAGGGTAAAGAGTGTGTGCATAAGACCCACATAGGAGTCGATGTCCGGCACGGACAGAGCATGAGGGGAGACATTCAATATCTGCGCCAAGGCGGCAGTTAGCTCTGCTTTGGGTGTCCGCGATCCGTTCTCATATTGGGCGAGGCGGACATCGGCGGACTTCTCCGGGAAGCCCAGCGCCATACCGAGATATTTCTGCGTCATGCCCCGCAGGGTGCGGAAAAAGTGAATGCGTTCTCCAATCGCCATAACGGCCAACTCCCATCTGGACTCTTGATAGATTTAGCATAGCAGAAATGTTTAGGATAGTCAAGAGAACTCTAAGCAAATTTATTTAATATTTTTCTGCAAACCGCTTGACTTTAACTGTTATGCTTAGTATAATGAGGATGATATAAGCAAATAAGTTTAAGTTACAGAAATTTTACAAATTGAATACCCTCCAAACGGCGAAAAAATGTCCGTTGTAAGGTGAGAGGGGGAATTTCAGACACTGAAAAACTGAATGACCGTCCGACAGATATTTTCTCCGGGGAAGCAGGCGGCGACATGAGCGTGCCAAGGAGAAAAACAAACGACACAGCGCCGGGAAGGGTTGCCTGTCAGAGTCTGAAGGGTGAAACGGCAAACGAGAAACAATTACGACAAGGAAAGGAAGGTATTTTTGCGTATGGCAGGACAGATTTTTATGCGTGTGGATGAAGTGGCTGAGGAGCTGGGAGTATCTAAACCCTACGCTTATAAACTCATTAAGCGAATGAATGAGGAACTGGCACAGACTGGCTGTATCACGATTGCTGGCCGGATTGACCGGAAATTCTTTCATGAAAAATTCTACGGTACGAGGACTGAGACGAAAAGGAAGGAGGGCTGAATATGGCCGCATTCAAAAATAAAGACAACGGAACATGGTATGTTCAGTTCCGTTACACGGACTGGAGGGGTGAGCGCCAGCAGAAGCTTAAACGCGGTTTTGCAACCAAAAAAGAGGCGTTGGCCTGGGAACGGGAATTCCTGATGGAGAAACAGGCCGATGTAAATATGACCTTTGAGAGCTTTGTTTCTCTATATGAGAAGGACATCAAACCCAAACTGAAGCTCAATACCTGGCTCACCAAAGAAAGCATCATCAAGAAGAAGATTCTGCCCTACTTTGCCAAGCGGAAGCTGTCGGAGATTACGGCCAAGGACATCATTGACTGGCAGAATGAAATTCGCAATCTTACAGATTGTCACGGAAAGCCCCTGTCCAAGACCTATCTGAAAACGGTTCACAACCAGTTAAGTGCAATTTTCAATCATGCAATCCGATATTACGGCCTGCAAGTCAATCCGGCACAGAGGGCGGGAAATATGGGAACAGAAGAACGGCGGGAAATGCTGTTCTGGACGCGGGAAGAGTACACCAAATTTTCTGAGGCGATGATGGACAAACCCCTCTCGTTCTATGCATTTGAGATGCTTTACTGGTGCGGAATCCGGGAAGGCGAGCTGTTGGCACTGACGCCCGCGGACTTTGACTTTGAGAAGCATACCGTTACCATCAACAAATCTTATCAGCGTCTCAACAAACAGGATGTCATCACCACACCTAAGACGCCCAAGAGTAACCGTGTTATCCAGATGCCACAATTTCTGTGCGATGAGATACAGGACTATCTCAAGCAGCTCTATGGTGTGGAACCGGACAGCCGTATTTTCCCTGTCAGTAAAAACTATCTCCACCGTGAGATGGATCGGGGCTGTAAAGAAACTGGGGTAAAACGCATTCGCATACATGATTTGAGACACAGCCATATTAGCCTGCTGATTGACATGGGATTTACCGCTTTGGCAATCGCAGAACGGGTAGGGCATGAGAGTATCGACATCACCTACCGCTATGCTCATCTATTCCCCACCCGTCAGGTGGAAATGGCTGACAAGTTGGACTCACTGAAAACTGAGAAAGGAGCTTGAAACAATGTCTATGAAAAATCTTGACCGCCACAACCGCTGGCGGAACAAAACGGTGGCTTTCCGAGTGTCTCCGCAGGAGGACGAGCAGCTTGAAATCTTCGTCAAGCTGTCCGGCCTGACGAAACAGGATTACATCACCCGGCGGCTGCTGGAAAAGGAGGTCGTGGTGCAGGGCAATCCCAGAGTCTATAAGGCCCTCCGGGACGAACTGGCCGCTGTGCTGGACGAGTTGCGGCGCATTGAGGCCGGACAGGGCGTGAACGATGAGCTGCTGGACACCATCCAAATGATCGCAACCATTATGAACGGGATGCAGGAGGACACTGTCTATGGGAATTGACGCAAAAGAAAAGACTGCCCGAAGCACATCTGTTGGCGCAGATGAGAGGCAGTCCATTCAAAAAGATTCTGACAACAGTATACCCGTTTCAGAGGCAAAACGCAACGGGGAAACGGAAAATTCTACGGAAAGTCTGGAGGAAATGTACCGCAAGATGCAGCGTATGGCCGACCCGCGATACCTGCACACGCTCACCATGACCGAGCTGTTTCAGACCTCCTACAAAAGCCGCCCGCCCATCATTGAAAATTTGCTCCATTCGGGGGCGTATCTCCTCGCGGGTGCGCCCAAGATTGGAAAGTCGTTCCTGGTGGCGCAGATCGCCTACCATGTCAGCACCGGGCAGGCGCTGTGGGGCTGCAAGGTCCACCAGGGAACAGTTCTCTACCTTGCGTTGGAGGATGACTTCCAGCGCATTCAGAACCGGATGTTTATGATGTATGGCGTGAACGATACCCCGAATCTTCACTTCGCCACCGCTGCCGGAAAAATCGGGAACGGTCTGGACGAGCAGTTGGAAAACTTCATGCGGGAACATTCAGATACCAAGCTCATCATCATTGACACCATGCAGAAAATCCGGGAGGTGGGAGGCGAGGCATACAGCTATGCCAGCGACTATGAAATCATCGGCAAGCTCAAGCAGTTTGCGGACAAACATTGTATCTGCGTATTGACCGTTCATCATACCCGGAAGCAACCTGCCGGGGACGCTTTCGAGATGATCTCCGGCACCACGGGCCTGCTGGGCTGCGCCGATGGCTCGTTGCTGATGCAGAAGAAAAAGCGGACCGCGTTGGAAGCCACCATTGATGTGGTGGGCCGCGACCAGCAGGACCAGATTCTCTACTTGAAAAAGGACCCGGAAACCCAGATTTGGAATTTGGAGCGCATGGAAACGGAGCCGCACAAGGAACCGCCGGACCCTGTGTTGGAAGCGGTGGCCCGGATGGTCAATGCCGGTCAACCGGAGTGGACGGGCTCTCCCTCGGAGCTGGCCGCAGCAGCGCAGGTTAATATGGCTGCAAACGCGCTGACCAAGTATCTGAATGTCAAATCCGGCAGGCTGCTGGAAGAATATCATGTGGGCTACGAGAATAGGGCGCGGCACGCTGGACGGCAGGTGAAACTCACCTATATGCTGGTGGAAGCTCCGGCTTTTGAAGTGGTCGAGGATGGGCGCGACGGTAGCGACGGTTGCAACGGTGAAAATGCTACCACCCAAACAACCGTCGCTATCGTCGCAGCCGTCGCGGAGAGGAACGGAAGCGAATGAAGAATGTGCAGATTCCCTATGACTTGTTCGTGGCGCTGGTGGAGTATCACCTCGGCTATGATGACGAATACGAGGATGAAATCCGGCAGGGATTGGAGCAGAAGCTGGACGCTTTGGTGCGGCACGAGCTGTATGCCAAATATAAAACTGCGCCCAGCCCGGAAGAACGGGAACAGGCCAGGCAGGCGTACCTGGACCGGCGCGGCGTGTTCCCAGATTTTCGCTGGTAACAGGAATTTACTTTCGTACTAATCTCGCAGATGAAATTAGCACCAAAGTCAATCTTCTCCCTGCCGACATGGACAGGAGCGTGACACGCTCCTGTGGCTGGCGGACAAGGTGAATTGGTCAGCAGCGTGTCTTCCGCATCCCCGTCCCCATCGAAAAATCCGCAGATTTGGAGATGG
>OLPF01001651.1_pt1 | contig 17379 bp, 18 predicted proteins | sample 1673121 | NCBI WGS metagenome assembly OLPF01 (sample SAMEA3136756, study PRJEB25190) | human gut metagenome
GTTATCGGCTTTTTTATTTAATATTGCGCAAAAGCCGCTGTTCCCTATTATAGAATGGATTGCGGGTAGTGTATTAAAGTCGCCCTTTTTTAAGGATACGGCGGTATCGGGGAGGTATCGCCGTGTCCATTTTTATTTACTGTAACCCGCCTAATGCTTTGCGGTCAAAAAAAGCTATGCTCCGCAAGCGGGATATTCCGGCTATGAATGTGAACTGTCAATACATTTAGCTACTGCTTACATTTCCTTTGCGCCCGTCCGCGTCTTGCGGACGGGCGCATTTTGCTTTTTTCAACTTTTTTCTGAAAAGCGCACTCAAGAGCCATCTCCCGAACGGGTACGGAGCGAAAGGGGCAGAGAGGACAAGCCCTTAACTCCCGTCCTCTACTCCACGCGGGAAGGAGGTGAACTCTATGGAGCTATCTTCTTCCGACAAGGAAAGAATACAACATCAGTACGACGCATTAGCAAAGAAAACTTTGGTCGGCGAAGCGAAAAGCCACCGTCGCACTCTTGCGAAACGCGCAGCACGCGAAGTTACTTTTTCGGATTTGAGCGAAAGCGAACTCGCGCAGCTTTTCACAACGGACGAATACGAAAGCGATTATTTCCGTTTTCAAGTGTCCGGCTTTGATGTACTCGTCAAAAATGAACTGCTTGCCGAAGCCCTTAACGCTTTGCCCGAAAGGAAACGCGACATTATCCTTTTGTCCTACTTCTTGGATATGAGCGACGCGGAAATTGGCGAACTGCTGAATGTTGTACGCACGACGGTTTTCCGGCACAGGAAATCCGCGCTTGCGAAAATCAAACAGTATTTGGAGGGAAAAGCAGATGATGAATACCGTTAGGAAGTCTGAAAATCTGTTGCCGTTCCCTGTCATTTCCGCAGCGGCAAACGGCGACACAACCGCCATGTGCGCGATCTTGAAGCACTACGAGGGTTACATAGCGAAACTTTGTACCCGCACGCTGAAAGACGACGCGGGCAATACCTATTCCTATGTGGACGAGGAAATGCGTAACAGGCTGCAAGTGCGCCTTATTACCCGCACCCTTGCTTTTCATGTAGGATAATCTTTTAGCCCATGCGGGGAGCGTGTCCCCTTTCCACGCTTCCCGTTATGGGCTATTTGTCGTTCCGCAAAAGCATATCCGCTGTTGATGTGCTTTTGCAGGCCGACAAAGCCTATTGTTCTTTGACAAAGAAAGCGGCCTTTGGTGCGCAGCATAACAGGCAAACGGGTACATTCCGTCTGTACCGAGCCAGTCGGCGGGTACGCCATGACAGCTTTTCCCCATAGGGGAAAAGCCGAGCGAGAACTACCGCGCCGTAAAACAGGTTTAGCAGCTTGTGGGCGACGACATACAAGGCGGCACAATGATACTCCCGCGTTGAACACCCTCAAAGTATTGCGCGGCGCACCCATAAGCATGGGCCGGGGTGAAACTCCCGTGAGGTTGCAGCTAACAACCGCCCGTTTTTGCCTTTTGACGAATATAGTTTATCCATACAGGAAAAGGAGGTTTTTCTAATGGATAAAAAACAGACAATTACAACCGAACGCAAAATAGGGAAAATCACCTATCTTGTTCAAGCGTTGCCGAGTGAAAAGGCAACCGATACAATCCATAAAAAGATTGAGAAACTCATTGTAAAGGATTTGCAGAAAAAGCCCGGAAATCCGGGATTTTTAGCGTCCGAGTAGTGCATTAGGCGGCGGGATATGGTATAATGATAGCAACACATTATACCTGTTTATTCGGCTGTCGGAAAGGAGGACTAATGTTACAGTCGAATAAAATCACCGCCCTTTACTGCCGTTTAAGTCAAGAGGATATGCAAGCCGGAGAAAGCGGAAGCATACAGCACCAAAAAATGATACTTCAACGCTATGCGGACGAACACCATTTTTTGAACACAAAGTTTTTTGTGGACGACGGATTTTCCGGCGTGAGTTTTGAGCGCGAGGGGCTGCAAGCGATGTTGCAGGAAGTGGAAGCCGGACGAGTGGCGACGGTCATTACCAAAGACCTTTCCCGTCTTGGCAGAAACTATCTGAAAACGGGCGAACTCATAGAGATTGTATTTCCCGAAAACGGAGTACGCTATATCGCGATCAACGACGGAGTTGACACAGCGCGGGAGGATAACGAGTTTACCCCCTTGCGGAACTGGTTTAACGAGTTTTACGCCCGCGACACAAGCAAGAAAATCCGCGCAGTTAAACAGGCACAGGCGCAAAAAGGCGAGCGCGTCAACGGGGAATATCCATACGGCTATATCCCAGACCCGAACAACCGCCACCACCTTATACCCGACCCGGAAACCGCGCCGATTGTCAAACAGGTTTTCGCTATGTTTGTTAGCGGCGTGCGTATGTGCGAAATCCAAAAATGGCTTGCGGAAAACAAAGTCTTGACGATTGGAGCGTTGCGCTATCAGCGTACAGGACAGGCGCGGTATCAGCGGGCAATGATCGCCCCCTATACTTGGCCGGACAAAACGCTCTATGACATATTAGCAAGGCAGGAATATTTAGGGCATACCATAACCGCGAAAACTCACAAGGTATCCTACAAGTCGAAAAAGACCCGGAAGAACGAAGAAGAACAACGCTATTTCTTCCCAAACACCCATGAGCCGCTTGTTGACGAGGAAACCTTTGAACTTGCGCAAAAGCGGATTGCTACCCGCCACCGCCCGACAAAAGCAGCGGAGATTGATATTTTTTCCGGCTTGCTGTTTTGCGCTGGTTGCAGACATAAGATGTATTACCAACAGGGCGTAAATATCGAGCCGCGCAAGTTTTCCTATTCTTGCGGCGCATGGCGCAACAGGGCAAGGACAGGCAGCGAGTGTACCTCTCATTATATCCGCAAAAACGTACTTCTTGATTTAGTGCTGGAAGATATGCGGCGGGTTTTGCGGTATGTTAAGGAACACGAACAGGACTTTATCTGTAAAGCTACCGAGTACGGCGACATGGAAGCGAGAAAGGCATTAGCGCAGCAGCAAAAGGAACTTTTCAAAGCACAGGCGCGTATGACCGAACTTGACACGCTTTTCCGCAAGCTGTATGAGGACAACGCATTAGGCAGACTGACAGATGAACGGTTTGTGTTTCTAACTTCCGGCTATGAGGACGAAAAGAAATCCCTTGCCGCAAGGATAGACGAGTTACAACAGCAGATCGCAACCGTTACCGAGCGAAAAAGGGATATATCAAGGTTTATTCAGATTGTCGGGAAATACAGCGACATACAGGAATTGACCTATGAAAACGTCCATGAGTTTATCGACCGTATTTTGATACATGAATTAGACCGGGAAACCAACACCCGGAAAATCGAAATCCATTATAGCTTTGTCGGACAGGTTGATACCGAGCAGGAGCCGACGCAAGTTGTCAACCATGACCGCCGCAACATGGTAGATGTAAAAAGTATCGCTATCTAACCCCAGCAAACAGCGCGCCGGGCTTTGTATTGAGCATCTTTACAGGAGGCTTTTGCCGTCCCAGTCTTCGCAGGCGTCCACTCCCAACAGTTTTACAATGGTGGGCGCAATGTCGATGATATTCACATCCCCGCCGATTTCACCCGCGGGAATGCCCGCGCCGTGCAGGACGAACGGGATTGTCATATCCTCGTCCAGCTCCAGGCCGTGGATACGGTCGTGCCCGCCGTGGTCCGCCGTAACGATGACGGCGTACTCCTCCGGGAGCGCGGCTACAATCTGCCGGATATGCGACCACACGTCGTACACCGCCCGCTTGTACTCCGGGCTCATCCAGCCGCTGTCATGGCCCGTGGTGTCGGGATGCCCGAAATACAGGAACACAAAATCAGGCGCGCATTCCTGAATATAGGCTACGGCGGATTCGGCGTTACGCCGCATCGTTTGCTCCGAAGGGAGCCTATGCCCGTGCATATACTGGCTGTACTCCACCGCGCCTGGACGTGACAGGTCGCGCAGTTCCTCCCAGTCATAGAAAAACGCGCAGCGTTTCCCCGCTTCGCAGAGGTGGTCGAACAGACCGGCGACATAGCGGACCTGCGGGGTGTATGTATTGCTCAGAATTCCGTGCCGCTGCGGCGTCACGCTGTGGAACAGGCTCATATGACAGGGCAGCGTCACCGACGGCATCACTGTGCGCGCGCGCAGGGTGTACGCGCTTTCGCGCAGGAATTCGTCGACAAACGGATTGCCGCAGGCGGCCAGCGCGTCTGCGCGCATACCGTCCGCAAGAATTAACAGGACTTTACGGTTCATTTTGCTCATCCTTTCCAAAACAGTTTCTGTTTGCAGGATATTCATATCTTCATTATAGCAAAACGATTCCTAAAGTCAATGTGCGGAAAACAAGAACATTTCCCATAAATTACGCAGCAATCCATGCGGCTTTCATATATTTTCACAAACGCTTCGCATGCATCCGTCTACCGTGTCATCCGGCACCAATGCATACATGCAGTAGTCCAGCACTTCGCCGCGCTTGTATACGCCTCTGCGCATCACGCCCTCGATCGTAAACCCGGCCTTTTCCAGCACCCGGCGTGAACCCGCGTTGCGCGCGAACGGTTCGGCGTATATGCGCACGATATCAAACCGGTTAAACGCCTCGGCGCAGATTTCCCGCACCGCCTGCGTCATAATCCCGCGGCCCCAGTATTCCTCGGCCAGCCAGTACCCGAGCTCCGCGCTTTTGGAATATACGTCGCTGCCCACAAAAACGCCTATACTCCCCACCGCCCTGCCGCCGGCTTCAATGGCGCGGCAGAGCCGACCCGCATCGCCCGCAGCGATACAGTCCGCAATATACGTCTCGGCGTCGCACAGTGAATAGGGATATGGAAATACGTCGCGCAGGTTCCGCGCGATTTTTTCATTGTTTGCATACCGTGCGACGTCCGGCGCATCCTCTATGCGCCATCTGCGCAGTGTGATCTGCATAATTCTCGCCTCGCTGTCCTGATTTTTGATTATTATACAGTATAACATCACCGCCCCCGCAACGCAATCACAACATGCGCTCCGCAATGCGTTTTGTAAGCCGTTCCAGGTTTTCAATGGTCGTACGGTTAAAAAAGTGTTCGATCTTTTCCGCTTGTTCCAGTTCGTTGTCCGTCCCGTTGAGCGCGCACAGGAAACGGTGGACCACGCCGTGCCGATAGAGCAGATATTCACCTGTGGCGCGCCCTTTTTCCGTCAGGCAGATCTCGCCGTATTTTTCTGCGCGCAGATACCCCGAAAGACACAGGTGTTGAATCATCTTCGTAACCGACGAGGGCTTTACATGCAGCATTCTGGAAAGGTCGCCCACCCGCACGCTCTCCCGATCCTGAAGCAGGCGGCAAATCATCTCCAGATAGTCCTCCATCGCCGTTGTCAGTTCCGCCGTCTCATTTGTCTGATAACCTTTCAGCGTATAAAAACCGTCCTTTTCCTGCAAAGCAGTCGCCTCCGCTTCCCTTATGGACACGACCCGCACCATATGCCAAAGCCGTGAATACTCTGTTGTTAGAAAGTTTCCTTTCCCTAAAACCTATTCGAAAGGTGTTATCCATATGAATCAAACCATCTGTTTAAACAATATAAACCCCGGCCAGCGCGCCGTTGTACGCGAACTGCGGACGGGCGGAAGCATGCGCCGCCGGCTGCTGGACATAGGCCTGATTGAAAACACGGACGTGGAGTGCATCGGCACAAGCCCCGGCGGCGACCCGTCCGCGTACCTGATCCGCGGCGCGGTCATTGCAATCCGCTCGGAGGACTGCAGCGGCATTCTCATAGAAGCGCGCTGAAAGGGGGATTTCGGGTGGGTCTGACAAACAGCTCGATCGGCCTGAAGGCCGTGGATTCGGGCCTGGAAATCAAAAGACAGAACGCGGACGATAAAGTCGTTGCCCTCGCGGGCAATCCGAATGTCGGAAAAAGCACCGTATTTAACGCGCTGACCGGCCTTAACCAGCATACCGGTAACTGGCCCGGCAAAACGGTAACCAATGCGCAAGGGTACTGCGCCGGCAAGAAACACGGATACGTCCTGGTCGATATTCCCGGCACATATTCGCTCATGGCGCATTCCGCTGAAGAAGAGGTTGCGCGCAACTTCATCTGTTGCGGCGAACCGGACGCCGTCGTCGTCGTGTGCGATGCGACCTGCCTGGAACGCAATCTCAACCTCGTTTTGCAGACGATGGAAATATCGAACAGGGTCGTCGTATGCGTCAATTTACTCGACGAAGCAAAACGAAAACACATACGAATCGACTTAGCGCAGCTTTCCAACAAGCTCGGCGTGCCGGTCGTCGGCACCGTTGCGCGCAAAAAGAACAGCCTTGCGGCGTTGCTGCACGCCCTCGACGGCGTGACCGACGGCAACTACAAGGCGGAACGCCCCTATACGGTACGGTACTGCGAGACGGTCGAAGCCGCCGTAGCCATTGTCGAACCGGTGCTGCGGGAACGGCTTGCCGGCAGGCTCAGCAGCCGCTGGCTGAGCCTGAAACTGCTGGACCAGGACGAATCCCTCATTCGCGAGATCAACGCGTACCTGGGCGGCGGCTTTTTACAGGACGAGACGCTGCAACAGGCCCTGACCCAAGCCGGCGCGCTGCTCGAACGCCGCGGAATCGGTCCGGAGCAGTTGAAAGACCGCGTGGTATCCGCGCTTGTGGGCGCGGCGGAGGAGATATGCAAGGGCGCGGTTACATACGAGAAAAAAGCCTATGATGCGACTGACCGCAGGCTCGACAGAATTCTGACCAGCAGACGCACGGGCTATCCCATCATGCTCCTGCTGCTCGCATTTATCTTCTGGCTGACGATCACCGGTGCCAATTACCCGTCACAGCTGCTTTCCGACGGCCTGTTCTGGGTCCAGGACCGGCTGACGGAATTCTTCCAGTATATACATGCCCCGCAATGGCTGCACGGCGTGCTGGTACTTGGCCTCTATCGTGTACTGGCCTGGGTCGTATCCGTTATGCTGCCGCCCATGATGATTTTCTTTCCCCTGTTCACCCTTCTCGAAGACGCGGGGTACTTGCCCCGGATTGCCTACAACCTCGACAAGCCGTTTAAACGCTGTAATGCCTGCGGCAAACAGGCGCTGACCATGTGCATGGGCTTTGGCTGTAATGCCGCCGGGATTGTAGGATGCAGAATCATCGACTCACCGCGCGAACGCATGCTCGCCATTCTCACCAACAACTTTGTGCCCTGCAACGGCAGGTTTGCACCACCACACAAAGGGAAACAAAACGGTTGCCGGGTGTTGACACGGAAGAAAAAACAGCCGAATTTGCTCTGACCTTTCAAGACGACGATTGGGGAGCGAAAATCAAAGCATATCGAAAAAAGCACGGCCTTACTAAAGAGGAATTGGCCGCTGAAATCGGTGTAAAGCAATTTCACCCTTCGGTATAAAACAGGGCAGAACAAAGCCGCCATATCACATATGGCGGCAGTACAAGCACTTATTTGATGAATCCATTGATTTCTCGTGATTTCAATTCTTCGATTATTCTATCAACAACAGCGATTTTCTGTTCCGTCGTCAAACTGGATCTATACAGCTTCCGCTCGATAATTTCCACATGAAACTCGCTTATCTTGTCGGCAAGGGTGTGAACGTCCCCACCGTCCGATTCATGGACAACAATATTCCGTATGCGGTTTTGGTACATTCACGCCCTCCATTCCGACAAGGTGCTTTCACAGGCATTGTATGAAGATGTCGGCTTGGCCTATTACCACAGGGGCTAAAGAATAAGTTGTACATCTTCTATAAACTCCTTTTGTTGCTCAGAATTTCTCAAACCTATAGGCTTGAAAAAGGGGTACTCATGGAGTAGGAACCGTCCTGCGGCGTCTTTTGGGATTTGCTCAGCTGCAGTGGTGCTGTCCAGTATGATTTGAGACAGCAGGGTATCCGCGCGTCCGCATACCAGTATCTCCGCTACCTCATCACAGGCGAAGATGTACCTTTGCAGGCTTTGTTGTATTCGTCCAGATTGGGGCTGTCGTTTGCCCGGAACATTCCCTTGCGCCGCTGCAATTCCTTCACCAGCCCGTTCAGCAACTCCAGCAGCGCGTTCTCATCAAAACAAATCTGGCATTTGTTATGCCGGACTGTCGGGAAATCCACACCACCCTTGAAGTCCGCAATACAGACCACGGCTCCGTTTTTCAGCTCCTGCATGAGCAGCAGCTTCAACAGTACAGCTTTTACCGCTCCCCGTGGAACCGTCCAGCAGGATATGGGTAATTTATGCCAAATATACCGTAACTGCAATCGCATAATCATAAAACACAAATCCATTGACAAGTCATCGGATTTCATGGTAGTGTTAACCTGTGAAAAATGATGATTTGAAGTAATTCGCATAAACTGGAGGTGGATTCGTGTTCAGTTTAAAAAGAAATGAGCTGAATTCGCATAACGATCTCCTTTTGTCCTGTGCTCTGCCTGATACCGTCCGCTGCGCCATGGCTCTTTTTCTGGATTTGGAGAAACAGACGGAAAGGATACGCATCGGAGAGATGTCGGATATTGCCCGGTATTCTAAGGGCTATGAGCCTGCGGCGGATAGGTTTCTGGCAGACGAAACACGCCCGCTGGGGACGATGGTGGAGGAAATGTTCCATTCCCGTCCTCTGGATATTGTGGACGCTGCCACAGGCTTCCGGCCGGAGACCGTGAAAAGTCGCCCCGACCTTCTGGAGAAAGGCATAATAGCGGAGGACGATGAGGCAGAAAAGAGCTACCGCACCACCTATATGTACTGGTACAACCGCCTAAAAAAGCTCCGCCAGTCTCTCGATGTCGAGCCGGAAAAACTGGAGGAGCTGGAGGAAACATTTCGCGCCTTCCGCAAGAAAGGGACTGCCCTCAAAGGCCAGGTACAGAACGGCAGAAAGGACATGGGTGCTTTCGCCTCCTGGCTGCTGGAACAACGGGACTATTTTGATAGGCTGATTGAGGGGGTATAGGAGGGAAACGGCGATACGCATATATAACCAATGTAGGATTGCTCCGAAATTTAGATTGTTTATCCTATACGGATAAACAGATGAAAAGCGGTTAGGAGGTAAGGGACCAATGACGTACAAAATCGCCATCTGTGACGATATGGAACAGGATACGCTATATATAGCCGCTGCTGTAAAGGAATGGGCAAAACAGGAAAACGTTTGCGTGGATATACATATGTTCCCTTCTGCGGAGAGTTTTCTGTTTGATTATGCGGAACAGAAGAATTATGATTTCCTGCTCTTGGATATCGAGATGCCCTCCATGAACGGCGTGGAGCTTGCCCAAAAGATTCGGCAGGAGAACAACGCAGTGCAAATTATCTTTATCACGGGATATTCGGATTTTATGGCTGAAGGCTATGAAGTTTCAGCGTTACACTATTTGATGAAGCCGGTATCCTTTGACAAGCTGTCAAAGGTGTTGCATCGTGCGGCAGACAGGCTGAACAAAACAGAAAAATCGGTTATCATCGCTGTGGACGGCGAGAATTTGCGGCTCGCGGTCTCCGATATTGTATGGGTGGAAGCATTTGCCCATTCCTGCACTCTTACAACAATCCACGCGCGCTTTGAGGTGAAAACCAGTATTACCGCTATAGAAAAAATGCTTTGCGAATCAGCGGGGGGAGTATTTATTCGCTGTCACCGTTCCTATATCGTCGGCGTCAAATATATAAAAAGTATCTCAAAAACGGATATTACGCTGGACAGCGGCGATAAAATTCCCCTGTCACGCAGCCATTACCAAGCTGTGAACCAGGCATTTATCCGCTATTTCAAAGGAGAACCACCATGGGACTGATGAATCGACTGTTTGGAAAAATCGTTGACCGCCGAATTGCAGAATATCAAAATGATCTGATCATCAAACACTGCGATGAGGTACAGAACATTTACAAAACCATGCGGGGGTGGCGGCACGATTATCACAATCATATTCAGGCTCTGCTCGCTTTGTCCGGCGATGAAGAGAAGACGAAAGAATATCTGTTAAAGCTCAACGATGATCTGGTGCAGGTGGACACTGTACTGAAAACCGGAAATGTGATGGTGGACGCCATCTTAAACTCCAAGCTCTCGCTGATCCAGTCTAAAAAAATCAAGGTCAACGCCAAGGCGGTGGTGCCGAAAGAATTTAAAATATCGGAAATTGATTTGTGCGTCATTATTGGTAATCTGCTGGACAACGCCATGGAGGCTTGCCTCAGACAACAGGAAGATGACCAGCGCTTTATTCGGTTGTTCATCGGCATGCTGAAAGATCAGCTTTACATTTCCGTTTCCAACTCTGTCGGAGGCGATATCAAAAAATCCGGCAAAACGTATTTATCCAGTAAAGGTAGCGAAACCCACGGATTCGGGTTAATGCGCATCGACCGTCTTGCCGCAAAATATGACGGCTACGTCAACCGCCAAGACGAGGAGGGGGTGTTCGCGACTGAGGTGATGCTTCCGCTTTAATGCTGTTCGTGCAAAATTCCATACCATTCGTGCGGGAATCACCATGACGGCAGTGCTATATGATAAGATGGCGGCAGGAGGTGAGGAATGTGGAAAAAGACCGCGCCAAAAAGGAGCCGAATAAAAAACCAAGATACACGCTTTTGCAGAATCTGGTATATTATTTTGAAATTCTTCGCCAATTTAACAGTAAAGTTATATACATGGTCGCGGTGGGAATACCGTTCAGTGTTCTCGCAACGCTCCTGTCCGTGTATACGCCGAAGATTATCCTTGACCGGCTGGAGTTCAGCAATACCTTTACTGAAATTGCCTTTATTATCGTTGGAATATTTGTCGTCAAGTTGCTTAACGATCTTGTAAACAACGGAATTGATGCACAAAAGCAACTATATGATTGTGATACTTTCTCATATTTTGAGATTATGTATGAGAAAAAGAGGCTGTCGATTGATTATGAGTACCTGGAAGACCCAAACGTCCAGGTAATGAGCAGCAAGGCAAAGCAAGCGGTGAAGCACAACCATACCATGACCGCAACACTTCCTTCAACCTTATCGGGCCTCGTGATCAATAGTCTTTGTTTTCTCCTTTTCGGAGGCGTTTTGACAACCCTGAATCCGTTGATCATTCTGATTCTGATCGCCACTTCGTTTATCAATTATCTGCCTCAGAAATGGCTGCGTCATTATACGCACAAAACAAAGGATAAACGTGAAGCAGAATCACGAAAGCTTATGTACTATTCCAGGCTTTCAGAAAATTTTAGTATTGCCAAAGACGTACGGCTGTTTTCAATGGATAAATGGCTGACAGAAGCGTCTAAATCCACTTCATGCACATACAGAAACCTTTTGCTGGATTTGGAAAATAAAAGCTTTTTGGTATCGCTTGTGAATTTTGCCGTTACACTGCTTCGCGATGGAGCCGCCTATGCCTATCTGATCTGGCGCGCTTTGGAAGGCGATATCTCTGCAGGAGATTTTGTATTGTACTTTTCAGCCATTGCCAGTTTCAGCGCTTGGTTCTCGGGAATTTTATCCGGCTGGTCTTCCATTCACAATACAAGCCTTGAAATCTGCGACTATCGGGAATATATGGAAATTCCTGACAGGTTTCATCACGGAAAAGGAGTACCGATCCCCTCAAATGGAAAACCTCTTGAAATTCGGCTTGAAAAAGTGTCTTTTACATACCCTAAAGCCGAAGCACCGGCTCTGGAAAATATGAACCTCACCATAAGAGAAGGCGAGAAATTAGCGGTGGTAGGTTTAAACGGCGCCGGCAAAACAACCCTTGTAAAACTGATCTGCGGACTTTACACACCAACATCAGGGAAAATTATCGTGGGTGGACATGAGATTGACGAATACAACCGGGAAGAGTATTATTCCCTGATTTCCGCCATTTTTCAGACTTCTAATATATTGCCGATCTCCATAGCGGAAAATATTGCTGTATGCGAAAAAGAGAAAATTGATAAATCAAAGTTAGATGCTGTTGTCCGGTTATCCGGTCTTACCGAAAAAGTTCAATCCCTTCCGGAAGGAATAAATACGCCCATAGACAAGTCTATCCATACAAACGGCACAGAATTGTCCGGCGGCGAAAAACAAAAGCTGCTTTTTGCCCGCGCCATTTATAAAAACGCACCTCTTCTTGTGCTTGATGAGCCGACTTCGGCGTTGGACCCTATTGCAGAAAGCCGAATGTATGAAAACTACAACGAAGCAACGGTGAATAAAACGTCCATATTTATTTCCCACCGCCTTGTCTCCACCCGATTTTGTGACCGCATTATTTTTCTTGATGGCAAAACGATTGCGGAAGAAGGCACGCATGACGAACTCTTGGCGGCCGGCGGAAAATATGCGGAGCTTTATAAGATTCAAAGCCGTTATTATAAAGAGTCGGAAATGGAGGGCGCGTGATGTTTTATTTTAAGAAGGCAAAATGCGAATTCCAAACAATCATCCGGGGTTATAAGCTGCTTTATTCGATCGATAAGGACTTGATACTGTATAAAGCACTGCGCGCCGTTATTGCAGTGGTTTCACCTTACACAACGCTCTATTTCACATCGCAGTTAATCAACGGAATAGCGGCAGGGAAAACCTTCGGCCAGTTGATGGTTTATGCTGTTTTAATTGTGTTCATCAATTTGATTATGTCTGTTTTGAGCCGCCTGGTTTCCAGAAAAATCAGTATTGCCGATCAGAATATTTTGAATTCCATCTCACTGTATTTTAATTCTGTAAATATGAAAATGCAGTATGAACATCTGGAAGATTCTGAAACGCATTTAAAAAGGGATCGGATATTTCATGCGCAAAACGCGAATGGTTTTGGGGTAATGCGGCTGACATGGCAAGTAGAAAACTTTGTAAATGCTGTTGTGTCCATCGTCTTATCAGTTACATTAACAGTCAGCCTTTTTACGTTAAAAGCTCCAGGGGAGTATCATGGACTGTGGAATTTTGTAAATTCTCCGCTTTCTGTTTTGATCATCCTCGTCCTGTTGTGCCTTAACATTATTATAAGCATTAATATGACCGGCAAATCTTCGGCTGTATTCTACAATGAAATCGAAAATTTAGCGGATCAAAATAGAGTAGGCTTTTTTTATTTAGAACTGCTTGGCAATTACGAGTCAGCGGCTGAGATCCGTATATTCAATGAATCGCCGCTTATACAGAAGTCATGGCTAAATTATATGCTCCATCCAGCTTATATGGCAAATATCGTGCGGGCCTATGCGCGCTTCGCAAGAGTTCAAACAGGCGTTGGTTTTATTATGAACCTTGTATTGTATATTTTTATCGGCGCCAAAGCGTATATGGGTGCTTTCGGTATAGGAAATTTTGTTTTATATACCGGCACGGTTGCAAAATTTGTTTCTGCAGTGACCAGCTTGTTTGATATTTTTGCACAGCTGAAAAATAATAATGTTTATCTGCGTGAAATATTTGAATATATCGATATGCCCAACACCATGTATCAGGGCACCCTCCCCGTTGAAAAACGAGCTTTCTGCGAAAGAGGTGACAACGACTATGAAATCGAGTTTCGGGATGTGTCTTTCAAATACCCGACTTCCGATGAATATGCCTTGCGGCATATATCTATAAAGTTCCGTGTTGGGGAACGCCTTGCGGTCGTCGGCATGAATGGAAGTGGAAAAACCACGTTCATCAAGTTGCTGTGCCGTCTGTATGATCCGACAGAGGGAGAGATTCTGCTCAACGGCATCGATATCAAAAAATATAACTATGATGAATATATGTCCATTTTTTCGGTGGTATTTCAGGATTTCAAGCTGTTTTCCTTCAGCCTAGGGCAGAATGTTGCCGCCAGCGTGAAGTATGATAGGGCGCGCGTAAAAGCCTGCCTTGAAAAAGTCGGATTCGGCGCTCGTCTGAAGGAAATGACGGAAGGACTTGACACCTGCCTTTATAAGGATTTTGAGGAAAACGGCGTGGAAATTTCCGGCGGCGAAGCGCAAAAAATTGCTCTTGCCAGAGCACTGTATAAGGACGCACCGTTTATTGTCCTTGACGAACCGACCGCAGCCCTCGACCCGGTTGCGGAATACGAGGTGTATTCCAAATTTAACGAAATCGTGGGCGATAAAACTGCCATTTACATCAGCCACCGACTTTCTTCCTGCCGGTTCTGTGACGAAATCGCCGTGTTTGATAACGGACAGATCGTGCAGCAGGGCAACCACGAAGAACTGGTTGCGGATGCAAACGGAAAATATCACGAGCTATGGTATGCTCAAGCGCAGTATTATAATACTTAATGGAACAGCCCTATCTTTACGCTTGGTAAAGGCAGGGCTGTTCATCTTTTGTAAACGGCTTGTCCCCAGCGCGAGGACCAATCCTCGACTGCATCAATCGCAAGTTTTATACATCGGCTCCATAAATAGCGGTTCAACAGTGTTGACACGGTGATACACCTCGTCTATACTATATTTATGAGGTGATGATATGGCGATAGCGGACAGCAACACCAGGGTATTGATAACTATCAGTAAAAACGCAAAGAAACAGCTGGATAAAATAGCTGCCGATGAAAAACGAACTCTTTCCAATCTTTGCGCCAAAATACTGGCCGACTATCTAGAGGCGCGAAAGGACGGTGAGTAGTAATTGCAGTTCTTTATTTACAGCCGAAAGTCGGTTTACACAGGCAAAGGGGAGAGCATCGAAAATCAGATTGAAATGTGCAAGCAATACATTCACAGCAAGTTTTCAGATGTAGCCGATACCGACATCACGGTGTATGAGGACGAAGGATTTTCGGCAAAAAACACAGACAGACCGCAATTTCAGCAGATGCTACAGGACATCAAACTGAAAAAGCCTGATTTTGTGGTTTGCTACCGGCTCGACCGGATCAGCCGCAACGTCGGCGACTTTTCCTCTTTGATTGAGGATTTGAATGACCGCGATATTTCTTTTGTTTGTATTAAAGAGGAATTCGATACCTCTAAGCCTATGGGCAAAGCGATGATGTATATTGCTTCGGTTTTCGCCCAGCTGGAGCGGGAAACCATAGCGGAGCGTGTGCGGGACAATATGCTCATGCTTGCCCGCACAGGACGATGGCTCGGCGGGACGACACCCACCGGATATACCTCCGAAAAGCAGACGGAAATCATCATTGACGGAAAAGTGAAAACCTCCTGTAAACTGAAAGACAATCCAGATGAGCTTCGCGCCGTAGACATGATATTTGAAAAGTTTCTGGAACTCCGCAGCGTTTCCGGCGTCAGTAAGTATCTGATTAAACAGGGGATCAAGTCCCGTAGCGGCAAATATTATTCTCTGCCCGGTATCAAGGAAATTCTGCAAAATCCCGTATACTGTGTGGCCGACAAGGACGCTTTGGATTACTTCGCCGCCCAAAATTCCGACGTTTGCTTTGATGAAGAGGATTGTTCGGATAAATACGGTCTTCTGGCTTACAACAAGCGGGATTATAAAAAGCAACACGCCCCGCGTCAATCAATGGACAAATGGATCATCGCCATTGGCAAACATAAAGGGCGTGTATCCGGCAAGAAGTGGGTGGCTGTTCAGAATATTATTTATGACAACATTCCTACAGGGAAGAAGCCTGCAAAAATGCACAACGATTATTCGCTGCTGTCCGGCTTGATTTACTGCGAAAAATGCGGGAGCCGACTGTTCGCCAAGGCGCGCTCCGGTAAGGGGGCAACACCGGGACTGTTTGACTATGTGTGCAGCAGCAAGCTCCGGGGTGGAACCGGATTATGCGACTGCCAGAATATCAGCGGAAAGCAGGCAGACGACATGGTATGCGAATTCCTGATGAAGTACACCGATGAAAGCTCCATCATATATAAGCTGCTGGAAAAGCTGAAACGTGATTTGCAGGAACAAAAACAGGAAAATCCGCTGGAAAGCATTGAGGCACAGATGAGCAAGTGCAACGATGAAATGAATAATCTGGTGCGTACCCTGTCGCAACGAGATCTCAGCTCCGCCTTTATTCAGCGTGTCAATATTCGAATCGGTGAACTGGACAAGGAACTCTCCAGTTTGGCGCAAAAGCGCGAACGGCTGCAAAGCAATGCGGAGAGTATGGCCGATAAAGCAATACAGGTAGATATGCTGGCTGCGGCCTTATCCAGCTTAAAAAACAATTTTGCCAACCTGTCCATTCATGAAAAACGATCCCTGATCCGGCTATTAATAAAAAAAATAATATGGGACGGGAAAGACTTACATATTTTTATAAACGGCGAGTAGGAACCTGTCAGCAATCTTCTCGTCGATAGTGTCAAAATTCGGTGCAAACTTGCCCTTTGGCTGGTGGCGTATTTCCGACGCTGATCGCTATTCTGACCATGTTTTTCGTCGGCGTCGCCGGCGGCGCGTTTTCCTCCATTCTGTCCGCGCTGCTGCTGACCGGCGTTATCCTGCTCGGCATATTCGTGACCTTCGGTGTGACAAAACTGCTCTCCACGACCCTGTTGAAGGGAGAGCCTTCCTCCTTTACGCTGGAGCTGCCTCCCTACCGCAGGCCGCAGGTCGGAAAGGTGATCGTGCGCTCCGTATTCGACCGGGCCCTGTTCGTACTGGGCAGAGCCGTCGCCGTCGCCGCGCCCGCGGGGATTGTGATCTGGCTGATGGCGAACGTCACTGTGGGAGACGTCAGCGTGCTCGGCCACTGCGCTGCGTTTCTGGACCCCTTTGCAAAGCTAATGGGTTTGGATGGCGTCATACTCATCGCATTTATTCTGGGTTTTCCGGCAAATGAAATTGTTGTGCCGATTATTATTATGGCGTACATGGCCCAGGGCAGTATCCTGGAGCTTGGCAGCCTTGCCGAGATGAAACAGCTGTTCGTTGCCAATGGATGGACCTGGGTGACAGCCGTCAGCGTCATGCTCTTCTCACTTATGCACTGGCCTTGTTCCACCACTCTGCTCACGATCAAAAAGGAGACGGGGAGTTGGAAGTGGACCGGGCTTGCCGCTGCGCTGCCCACAGTGATCGGCATCTGCGCCTGTATTCTGTTTACAAGCGTCGCAAAGCTGTTCGTATGAATCATAACCGCCGGCTGTTTCTGCATCCGGCGGTTGTTTGCATCTTTCAGGATACAAATATATTCCAGCCTGCCGTCAGATTTCCCGCTGAGGTCGATACCACCGCGCCGTCCTCCCTAAGCCCGACGACATATTCATCGCCCATGGCGATTGCGATTATATCCTCCCACTCCAGGCATGCCTCCTGCCCTTTTGTATCGTCCCCTGCGTACACTACTGTACCGTCCGCCTTTAATCCTGCGATCCCGTTGTTCCCTACCGCTATGGATACAATGTCTTTCCAGTACGCCGCATT
>OLPF01001661.1_pt1 | contig 17334 bp, 17 predicted proteins | sample 1673121 | NCBI WGS metagenome assembly OLPF01 (sample SAMEA3136756, study PRJEB25190) | human gut metagenome
GTCCATCCGCACCACCTATGATCGAAACCGCACCTGTACTTTTTGTTCGCATTGACTAATCACTCCGTTTCCTTTGTAGCTATCATTTTACCTCATGCCCGGTTGCTGCTTCAAAGTGATATTTCGCAATTCCGAGATCCATATTAGAATAAAATCCTCCAAGATTTTTTGCTGTGACGTTTCCATTTTTCAGTTCAAAAAGAAACTTCTGCTGATTTACAGCAGTAGGTGCAAGACTTACCGCTTCCATACCTCTGCCAAACCATTCTGTACTTTGATCTGCCTTTCCAAGTTCCGCTATACTCTTACTTTTATGCGGAACTCCCTGCGTTTCTCCATATCCCAGAGAAATAATGACCAGCAGTTTCTGTCCTCTTTTTATTTCTGCTTTTGATTTACCGTGCGTCATTCCTACCCAGCAGGTATTGAGACCGAGTTCCTGACATTTCAGCACAATTTTCTCGCCATAATATCCTGCCTTTTCCTGCTCATTCTTATTTCCGACAATGGCAATATAATTCTCTACATTTTCAAACTTCCCATAATGAGCCATAAAAGAATTAAATCATTTTGGTTCATCATAAAAAGCCTGAATTGATAATTTACTTTTCGCATTGACGTCATTTATCAAGGCATTTATTTCTTCTCTTTTAGCTAGCTCGATCGCCTGATTTTTATACTGCCTCACGCTGTGTCTTTCTTTCATAAGCTCTAATATATCCATTACAATATCCTCTCTTTCGTTTAACTGATTAAACCAAGAAAATCACATAAAGCAGTATAACATAAAATGAAAACGACATGGTGAACTGATTGAAATGCTTCTACTCATATCTCCATTTACATTTTATTATTTCTACAATTTAGAAATTCGCACTATTATTTGTAAATGGAGATTGATTCATCTAAAATTATTTTATTGTCGACTGTATTTTACTGCTTTCACGACTGTCTCAATGCCATTAATTGTTAATGCCAAAATGATGATTGAGAGAAATACCTTATTAAAATGTATAAAAACATGTGAAATAACTTCTGCATCCGTTCCAAATAACTGCTCAATACCATCAAAAAATCCACTATTCATAATCCTATCATTTAACAGCCAAATGCTTGTTAATGCTCCATCAATAATATTGGTGATAATGGTAACAAGCATCACCCTTCTTCCGGATTATCTGACAAGCCACTCGACTCCCTGTTATAATACTCATCAATACGCATATACTATCTATATCTCTATCATCATTGAATAAGACAATTTATTTATAATATTGTCTTGTACGCAAGACAATATTGATATATAATTATCTCATATAGAAAGAGGTGACATATATTATGAATCGCGATACTTTAAAACAAATCATGATTGATCAAAAAGATATTTATCTCAACAATCCATTAATAACAAGACAGTATTCTCTAGAAACCAATGTCAATTATTGCTTTGTTGGTATCAGAAGAACCGGAAAGTCATATATGATGTATCAACAAATAAAACAATTAGAAGACAATGGAATTCCCTTGTCCCAAATTGTTTATGTGAATTTTGAAGATGAGCGTCTTTTGGAAATGACTGCTGAAGATTTAAATCTCATTTTAGAAATTGGATTAGAAATATCCGGAACTGATATCAAGCCATATTTATTTTTAGACGAGATTCAAAATATTAACGGGTGGGAGAAGTTCGTTCGCAGAATTGCAGATATGAAGTATCGAATCAATATTACCGGCAGTAATAGTAAAATGCTAAGCAGCGAAATAGCTTCCACTTTAGGTGGGCGTTTTGTTATTATGAATATTTATCCATATTCTTTCTCTGAATATCTTATTGCAAATAATATGACAAAGAATTACCTGGATGTTATTAGCACCAAAGACAGGGCAGATGTCCAAAATCAATATAACAAATATGTAACCTATGGAGCATTTCCAGAATTAGTTGAGATAAGAAATAAACGAGCTTTTTTAAACAGCATCTATCAAACTGTATATCTCGGTGATATTATAACCAGAAATAAAATCACCAATGATTTTGCAATAAGGCTAATCCTAAAGAAAATTGCAGAATCTGTCACAAAACCTTTATCGTATAACCGACTGACTAATATATTAAAAAGTGGTGGAATGTCTATCGGTAAACAAACCGTAATAAACTATGTCAGCTATATGACAGACTCCTACCTGCTCTTTACTCTGCAAAACTATGCCGCCAAACTTGTAGAAAAAGAGACTTCTCCTAAGTATTATTTTATGGATACCGGACTTCTAGGACTTATGCTGCTAGACTGCAAATCTGCTCAGCTGGAAAATCTTGTTGCAATCGAACTGATGCGACGTTATGGTACCGAAAATGTCTATTTCTTTGAGAATAATGTAGAAATTGACTTTTATGTACCATTAGACAATCTTGCTATCCAGGTCAGTATGCAGGTTCTGGATAACATAGATACAAGAGAACGTGAAACCAGAGCCTTTGTGAAGCTAAATAATTTTATCCCCAACGCCAAATGTATTCTCATTACTAATAGCGAAGAGACGGTGATTGATTGCGATGGAATCAATATTGAGGTAATTCCTATTTGGAAATGGTTATTGGATAACTAATCGAGTAGGAGGCGGTGATTAACCGCCGTCCTCTCAATTCTCATAATCATTACACAATCAAAAAAGGCGCAAATCATATCATATGATATGATTTACGCCTGGCTTCATACTGATTTCAGATATATTGTTCTAAACTGTCAGGAAACTGTCAAATCCTACCTTCACATTTCCAAATTTCATGCCTGTTGTCTGTGAGATTGCACGTACCAGTGCTTCCGCAGGCAGCATTTTCCGTATTTCTGATCCGCTCATTGTAGTTCTCCCCGCAATATCCCCATCAGGATGTAAAAAAATAACAGACATCCCTTAACTCCCCTGTTGTAGGGGCTTTTCGAGATGTCTGCAAAGAGAGCCGCATCATGGCTGTTCCTAATATTTATCTTTATGAAAATGGAAAATGTTATGATGCCAGCATTCTGATTAACCGGGACGGGCAGATTACCGAGATTCAGAAGATGGTACATGTAACTCAGGCGGACTGAATTCTACGAATAGCCGCTTACAGGTTTTCCAATATATAAAAACGATTGTTTTCCTCAGCTGCTTTTTTCCGCATTTTCGTGTAAAGCAGCTCACGGTCGGAATCATCATCATTAATGATTATTTCGACAATTGTCCAGATATCCTCATCTGAAAGATTGGTCTCAAAACATGAAAAAAAGATAACAGCACCAAATTGGCTGTATGGAGCTATATCCGATGTCGGCAATTCGTAATCCGGGAACCGTTTTTGAAATTCTGCAAGCCAGCTTTCCTCTATCGGAACATATGTATCACGGATGCGCGCATTGTGTACCACGCGAAGGCCACCGTGATTACCCTTGATGATGATTCCCCTTTTTTCTATTTTGTTGCACAAATAAACATACTGGAGTGTATCTGCAATATCGCCCGGCAATGCAACTGTGCGAATTTGTGTTGTAGGTTTGATACGTTCGAACATGTGATGATTTTCCTTTCTGTTAAAAAGAGACTGTTTTTTTCTGTGATATAACCAGAGCAATGAATATCAGTGCCGCACCGGCCACTGAGGCCATGGTCATTTTCTCATGAAGCACCAGAAACAGGAAATTGGCGAGGACTTCCGGCTTCATCAGTATCTCCGGTTTCCAGCTGGCTTTCTGCTGGATCAGCACTGGGATCAAAAATAGAATACCATAGAAATACACTCTTCTTGTAACGGCCACGATCGGATATTCCCACTCACCGATTTTCTTGATCAGCGCCGAATAGCAGCCCCATGAGATCATCGCCAAAAAGGCCAGACCATCTCCCTGGGGATTAAGCTGCAGATTTTTCCGCATGGCGCCTATCTCAACTAATGGTAACCGAAAATCTATATATTTTCAATATCTATCCATTTTTTTAGCGCCCGACATTTCAAGTTTTCCCCCTCCCAAAAAACTAAAGAAAACTTTACCATAAAAATTGTTTTTAGGGGGGTTGTCTTTTCCAGATTTTTCTGTTATTATCCAAAAGGATTATCTCTATGCGAGATTCCCCACTTCTATAAGTGGTCAATCATTGACAAAATTTGAAAGTTAAACGGAGGTGAGTTTTCATGGACAGTTGCATAGGTCGAAGTAAGATATGCGGTGAACAGAAGTATACAGTCAGAATGCGGCTATTCGGAAAGCTCAGCCTTAGACCCATAAGCAAATCTTAATACAATATTTGTGCCTGCAAAGCAGACACAACCTATTCGTATGGAATTTGCCTCTGCTTTGCAGACATGGTGCCTTTTGACAGCCTCCTCTCTATACGCAATCTATATTTTCGTGCGTTCTTTTGTACATCGCATCCAACAGTCTATGCTATTAAACTGAAACGTGAAGCGATGTATTTTTTATGCCCTTTTTTAGGGTGACAAGGAGGACGACATGAAAAGAAAAATGTTTTACAAGAAAGATTATGTAAAAGAACTGTTAAAGATTATCCGCACAGAAACAGATACCACCAAATTGCCAAAGCTGCTTTCCGATTACCATGAGAAAGATATTGCTGAAGCGATCACCTTACTGAGCGAAACCGAAAGAAGGCAACTCTATCCTGTCCTCGGCGCACAGAAAGTGGCTGAAATCTTTTCCTATCTGGACGATTCTGAGAAATATATTGAAGAACTGCCGATTGAAAAGGCTGCCAAAGTGGTTTCTTACATGGATGCCGATGACGCACTGGATGTTCTGGATGACCTGACCGAGCACAAAAAGCAGGAACTTGTCAGCCATCTGGATGAAGATGCACAGAAGGATGTCCGCAAACTGCTCTCCTATGATGAAGATGAAATCGGCAGCTGCATGACCAACAATTTTGTCTGTATTTCAGACAAATTGTCCATTCGCGAAGCCATGCGTGCACTCGTTCGACAGGCTGGTGAACATGACAATATTTCCACCATTTACGTTGTGGATAAGGATGAGAAATTTGTAGGTGCCATTGATCTGAAGGATTTGATCATCGCCCGTGAAAATGATGTCCTGGAAGATATTATCAGCCGTTCCTATCCTTTTGTCTGCGAACATGAGAAGATCAACGACTGCATTGACAAGATTGCCGATTACGAAGAAGACTCTCTTCCTGTTCTGACCAAAGAGGGCCGCATCGCCGGCATCCTGACCGCAACGGACATTGTGGAACTTGTTGACGATGCCATGGGCGATGATTATGCAAAACTCGGTGGTCTGACATCTGAAGAAGACTTAAATGAACCGACCATCATCAGCATGAAGAAAAGACTGCCTTGGCTGATCATCCTGTTATTTCTGGGCATGGGTGTATCCTCGGTTGTGGGTATCTTCGAATCCGTTGTTGCCGTTCTGCCGATTGTTATTTGTTTTCAATCACTGGTTCTTGATATGGCAGGCAATGTCGGCACACAGTCCCTGGCTGTTACTATCCGTGTTCTGATGGATGAAAACCTGAACACAAAAAAGAAACTCTACCTTCTCGGCAAAGAAATGAGAATCGGTTTCTTCAATGGCATCAGCCTTGGCCTGATGGCTCTGGTATTTCTCGGTGTCTACATCCACTTTTTCAAGAAATACGCATGGCTCTCCGCTTTCCTGATCTCAGGCTGTGTCGGCCTCTCACTGGTTGTGGCCATGGTAGTTTCCAGCATGATCGGCACCATTGTGCCAATGTTTTTCCACAAAATCCACGTGGACCCGGCGGTTGCATCCGGTCCGCTGATTACAACTGTCAATGATCTGGTAGCTGTCGTTACATACTATGGACTGGCAATGGTATTCCTGATTGATGTTTTCCATATTTGACAAAAGTCTCCTTATGGTTTATATTAGTTCATAAATAGATATTTCAAATTTGAACTAATTATTCCATAAGGAGGCTTTTTGTGAAATTAGGTATTGAATTTTCAAGGAAACTGTCTCTGGCCTATGAAAGCATGTGCAAACCGCTCTGCCATGAACTGAAACTGCCCCAGACAGCTTTTGATATTCTTATGTTTCTGGCCAATAACCCTGAATTCAAAACAGCCAGAGATATTGTCGAAGTCCGAAAACTTAAAGCGAATCTTGTCTCTGTCAACATTGATAAGCTTGTGAATGAAGGTTATCTAATCCGAAAGAATGTAGAAGGTGACCGACGTAAAGTCCAGCTTCTCTGTACCGATAAGGCACAGCCTATCATCAGCAGAGGCCAGCAGCTGCAGGAACACTTTGTTGAACAGCTTTTTGCAGACATCGACGATGCCACACGTCAAACCATATTCCAGGGTATGCAGCAAATGGAACTCAATCTGAATCTCATTCTGGAGGACAACTAGTTATGCATTTACTTTTTACGATTATTGTTACTTTTTTTGCCGGCATGGGAGCCGGTCTCGGAACAGGTTTTGCCGGTATGAGTGCTGCCGCCGTCATCAGTCCGATTCTCATCACCTTTCTCGGTATTGACCCCTATATGGCCGTAGGCATTGCATTATCATCCGATGTACTGGCCAGCGCCGTTTCTGCTTATACTTACGGCAAGAACAAGAATCTGGATATCAAAAACGGCCTGATCATGATGGTTACTGTCCTGATCTTCACTGTTGTGGGCAGCTATATATCCAGCCTGGTTCCATCCGCAACCATGGGCAATTTCTCCGTCTTTATGACTTTCCTGTTGGGTATCAAATTCATTGTGAGACCGGTTATGACTACCAAGGAAGCGATGCAGGGCGTATCCGCTAAGAAACGTGCCATGCAGTCTGTTATCTGCGGTATCATTATCGGATTTATATGCGGCTTTATCGGTGCCGGCGGCGGTATGATGATGCTTCTGATTCTGACTTCTGTTCTGGGATACGAACTCAAAACAGCCGTTGGCACAAGCGTCTTTATCATGACCTTCACCGCATTTACCGGAGCAGTCTCTCATTTTGCCATCGGTGGCCTGCCGGATCCTGCTGTCTGGATCCTGTGCATCATCTTCACTCTGATCTGGGCCAGAATTGCTGCGGTATTGGCCAACAAAGCCACACCAAAGACATTGAACCGTGCAACCGGTGTAATCCTTGTTGTTCTCGGAGTCGTTGTTATGGCGTTCTCATTTTTATCGTAAATAACAAAATAAAACACACTCTGTGAATTCCGGCTCATAATTCACAAAATTTGAAGCACTCATTGCGTAAATGAGTGCTTCATTTGTTTTACTGCGTTAACATTTTCTTTCGCCGATTATCTGTTTTTAACCGAGAATTTTCACCGAATCGTTTTTCTTGTTCTCTCAAAACAATTCCTTTACAGTCGGATAAATCCTTCTGAAATACTGATAGCGTTCTTCGTATTTCCTGGTCAGCTCAGGTTCCGGTGTCACTGTGTCCACCACCTTGACAATCTTTGCTGCTGCAGTCTCCACATCCGGATATTCTCCGCATCCCACAGCCGCCAGCATAGCACCTCCGAGTGCCGGGCCTTCTTCATTCTCAAGAACATCCACTTTCAGATTCATTACATTGGCAATGATCTGACGCCACAGAGGGCTCTTCGCACCGCCGCCGCAGATTTTCGTTCTCTCAGGGCTGATACCGAGACTTCTGGCTACCTCCAGAGAATCTCTCAGACCAAAAGCAACTCCTTCCAGCACTGCCTGGGTCATTTCCTCTCTTGTTGTATCCATAGACATGCCGATGAACATAGCTCTTGCGTCCGGATTATTGTGGGGCGAACGCTCACCCATCAGATACGGAAGAAAATAGACATGATTTTCACCCAGCTTCGTAATTCCCGCCTGCTCCGCGCTATAATCTTTGGTTTTCAGAATTTCTTCATTCCACCATTTATTGCAGGATGCCGCACTGAGCATGCAGCCCATCAGGTGGTAATGACCATCCGCATGGGCAAAGGAATGCAGCGCATTGTATTCATCCACACCGAAATGCTCACTGGAAATGAAAATTGTTCCGGAAGTCCCCAGCGAAATATTGCATTTGCCTTCTCCCACCGTACCTGTTCCCACTGCCGCTGCTGCATTATCGCCGGCACCGGCAATAATTTTTACATTTTCAGAAAATCCCAGTTCCTCTGCGATTTCCTTTTTCAGTGTACCCACCACTTCATAGCTCTCATAAAGCTTTGGCAGCATTTCTCCTGTAATACCGCAGATATCAAGCATTTCCTTCGACCAGCAGCGATGCTTCACATCCATCAGAAGCATACCGGATGCATCGGACACATCTGTACAGAAAATACCGGATAACCGATAAGCCAGATAATCCTTCGGCAGCATGATTTTCACAATCTTCGCAAAACTCTCCGGCTCATGTTTTCGCATCCACAGAATCTTCGGTGCCGTAAAACCGGCAAAGGCAATATTCGCTGTATAAGCAGACAGCTTATCCTTGCCAATCACCGTATTCAGATAATCTGTCTCCTCACCTGTTCTGCCGTCATTCCACAGAATCGCCGGACGAATTACCGCATCATCCGCATCCAACACAACCAAACCGTGCATCTGCCCACCAAAGCTGATGCCCGCCACCTGAGACCTGTCACACTCCGCCGTCAGCTCCTTCAAGCCATCCATCGCCTGGGTAAACCAATCCTCCGGATGCTGCTCCGACCATCCCGGCTGCGGAAAAAACAGCGGATACTCTCTGGACACAACTTTTTTAATATCGCCGGTTTCATCCATAAGCAGCAGCTTCACTGCTGAAGTCCCTAAATCAATTCCTATGTATAGCATTTCTCTCATTTCCTTATAAAACAATCAAATGTAATTACTTCATATCAACTGTTCAATTAATAGTTCAACTAAATATATCAACTAAACATCAATACATCAACTAAAATAAGACATTTCAGTTGATGTATTATTGAAGTGTATAAAACACATGCCTTCCATGCCGATTTTTTTTCAACAATTCCTTTTTAATAAGCCTATTTATCGCGACAGATGCACCTTGTATCGTAGAAATTGTATCAATTACATCCACAATTTGTTGAGTCGTTATCATTCCATTTGCTCTTACATATTGATATATCAGTTTGTCTGTTCGATTTAAATCAACTATTTCATCTGTCATATCATTAAAATTAAGTTGTTTTGGCATACTCTCGTATTTGACATTAATGTAATACGTCGTCCATCGCCCACGATTTTCTACAATAAGCATATTTTTCTCCACCAAATCTGCTAACAACCGTCCCACCTCAATTGAAGATAAATTTAATACAGACTGTAAACGAGTATTGGACACTTTCTCCTCCAGGTAAGCTGTAGAAAGAATAATTTGCTCTTCTGCTTGCAACAATTGATAATCTTTCCCAAATACATTATATAAATATTCCGTACATTCAATTGGCATCAATGAAACCATCCATAATCTCAACTCAACCTGATGAAGCTCCTGATCATCATATAAATCGGGCTTTCTCCAATTTTCCGCTCCCCATGCATTTAAAATTGTAGGAAATCCCGATCCAATATTATCCCCCAAACCAATCATTCTAAACATATTCTGGATTTTAGGATTTCTAGCTACCGAATGACCACCCTCATATATAGCCTGGACCGGCAATTTTAAATTTCCTGGATTAGAAAACAAAAAACCATCCTCATATTTAATAACTTTTAACACGCCTGTACTGTGATAGTCTGCATGGATAATCATATTTACAGTAGCTTCACGAACTGCCTTATGGACTGCTGTATCATCTATCCTTATCATTCCATCCAATTTAAAAGGCCTTTTCAAATCACTTACTAATTTAGGTAAAATTCTTTTTATGAAATTATACAAATTATTTTCCCATGAACCATCATAAGTTAATCTGTCATTCCATCTTATGTTTTCTGAAAGATTTGTCTGATCCAAATAATCCATACGAATATTATCAAATCGTTCCCGAATTGCTAGTCCTTTTCCAAACATTAACAATCCTGCTGTCGTTAATCCTTCCCTTTTTGTTGTTCGCTCAACCGTATATGCCCCCAGATTTCTTAAAAACTCTTTATCTTCGGCATTATTCCAAACATGATCTGGATTATGACGCTCGTATTCTATTCGATATGTCTTAAGTGTATTTAAATCTATATCTTCCATTGTAAATCCATCTAAAAGGCCACCGTCAATTCCCGAATCTGAAGAGTCTCTCAGCATAGCTTTTACTTCTTCTTCTGTACAATGATAATCTCCTTCATGATTGCGTTTAAAACTCCCCTTTATAGGATTTTCATTTATATATACCGGCTTGTGTCTATAATCTGCCTGTGGTACTTCAATCCATAGTACAGTATGACCACTTATATCACAATATCCAACATTATCATCTAATAAAATATTGGCACTGACTTTATTACTATTTATAGTATCCCAAAATTCTTTTAGTCTAACTTCTGGATTTTTAACATCTGTAAACGAAAAGTGTTTTTGAATATTCGTTTCGGACATATGCTCTTCTATACCTAGTAAAATTGTCCCTCCACAAGTATTTGCAAACGCAGAATATGTTTCCCATACAGATTTTGATATTTCATTTCGTGAATCCTTGCATTCTAGAGTAATTTTTTCACCATATTTTAACAATTCTAAAATATCTTCTCTTTTTAACATTTCACTCCTTCTTTCAAATCCCACACCTGTCGTTATTTTATTATAAACTTTTTGCTAACCAAAAGCTATTCTTTTTGGGTTATTAAATCTGTTATCTTACAACATTCAATTCATTATTTCTTTGTATTTTGACATAATTTAAAATAAATAAACATTTTCTATATCTAATTTTATTTTGCTTTCACCATAAATAAAACATGGCTTGCAAAAAATTCTTATTCATGCAAGCCATGTTTTATCATTCTATATCACATATGAAGTTTCGCATCCTAGTATTTTTATTAGCCCCAAGGATTTTCAGTTGGGTACCGCACGCCTGCCGGCTGGTTATAGCCAATCTCCTCTACCGGCACACCGATATACTTAAATACCTCAAACAGTGCCTTGCCATAATGACCGAATGCTACTGCGCCATGATGCGGGAATCCTTTCTCAATCAGAACATGACGATAAAATCTGCCCATTTCAGGAATGGCAAAGACGCCGATGGAACCAAAGGAACGTGTTGCCACAGGAAGGACTTCGCCCTGAGCCACATAAGCACGAAGCTTATTGTCTGCTGTGCTCTGCAAACGGTAAAATGTGATGTCACCCGGTTTAATATCTCCTTCAAGGGTACCCTGTGTCACTTCCTCAGGCAGTGTTCTTGCCATGATCTTCTGGTACTTCATCTCGCAGAAGGACAGCTTGCTGGAAGCTGTATTGCCACAATGGAAGCCCATGAATGTATCTTTCTGAGTATAGTTATATTTACCCTTTATATCGCTGTTGTACATATCAGACGGTACAGAATTGTTGATATCCAACAGTGTAACTGCATCCTGGCTGACAACCGTTCCGATAAACTCGCTGAGTGTACCGTAAATATCCACTTCACAGGATACCGGAATACCCTGAGCCGTCAAACGGCTGTTGACATAACATGGCACAAAGCCGAACTGTGTCTGGAATGCAGGCCAGCATTTGCCTGTCAAAGTTACATACTTGCGATAGCCGCGGTGCTCTTCAATCCAATCTTTTAATGTCAGTTCATACTGCGCCAGCTTGGCCAAAATTTCAGGCTTCTTGTTGCCTGCGCCGAGTTCTTCTTCCATCTCTTTCACAATGACAGGGATTCTCTCATCACCGGCATGTTTATTAAAAGCTTCAAACAGATCAAGCTCTGAATTTTCTTCAATTTCAACGCCCAGATTGTAAAGCTGTTTGATCGGGGCATTGCATGCGAGGAAATTCATCGGTCTTGGTCCAAAGCTGATAATCTTCAGATTCTGAAGTCCAATGACTGCTCTTGCAATCGGCATAAATTCATGAATCATATCGGCACATTCTTCCGCATCACCCACAGGATACTCCGGAATATAAGCCTTAATATTGCGCAGCTGCAGATTGTAGCTGGCATTTAACATACCGCAGTAAGCATCACCTCTGCCATCCAACAGGTTGTCTCCGCTCTCTTCTGCAGCGGCAATAAACATCTTCGGTCCGTCAAAATGCTTTGCAAGCAGTGTCTCTGAAATCTCAGGGCCAAAGTTGCCAAGATAAACACAAAGCGCATTGCATCCTGCTTTCTTGATGTCCTCCAGGGCCTGTACCATGTGAATTTCACTCTCTACAATACAGACCGGACATTCATAAATTTCTTCTGTCCCATACTTCTCTGTATAAGCCTTCATCAGATTCTGTCTTCTGCTGACAGAAAGACTTTCAGGGAAACAATCACGGCTGACAGCCACAACACCTAACTTCACTTCCGGCATATTGCTCATAATAAAAATCCTCCTTTTATTCGCCGAATACAGCCTTGTAATCTGCCTGGAATTTAGCAATACCCTGATCTGTCAGCGGATGATGTGTCATCTGCTCGATTACCTTGTAAGGAACTGTTGCGATATGCGCACCTGCCAGTGCACAATCTGTTACGTGCATTGGATGTCTGATAGATGCAGCGATGATCTCTGTTTCGAGGCCATAGTTGTCAAAAATTGTTACGATATCTTCGATCAGGCTGATACCTGCTGTGCTGATATCATCCAGTCTGCCGAGGAATGGAGATACATATGTAGCACCTGCTCTTGCAGCCAGTAAAGCCTGGTTAGCTGTGAAGATCAGTGTGACGTTTGTCTTGATGCCTTCTGCAGACAGAACCTTAACAGCCTTTAGACCTTCAACTGTCATAGGAATCTTAACAACCATGTTTGGATGGATAGCTGCGATTTCACGGCCCTCTTTGATCATGCCTTCTGCATCAACAGTTGTAGCCTTTACTTCGCCGCTGATCGGTCCGTCAACGATCGTTGTAATCTCTTTGATGACTTCCTTGAAATCTCTGCCTTCTTTGGCAATCAGGGATGGGTTCGTTGTAACGCCGCAGATAACGCCCATGTCATTTGCTTTTCTGATATCTTCTACATTCGCTGTGTCAATGAAAAATTTCATAATTTTACCTCCTGGGGCCTTTCGCCCTTAATTATATGATAATTTGTAACTGTTCAGAGCCAAGCATAATTTCAAAAAACAGGTATAAAATGCTTGCATTTTTAAGTTACGATAATTGCTACCTCGTTTAACGGAAATCTATTTACCCGGCTGACCATAGTACGCATTGGCACCATGTTTTCTGAAATAATGCTTATCCTGAAGTTCCTGCGGTGCAGGCTGAACCTTCGGATTGATCATCTCACATCGGGCTGCCATCTTGGCAACTTCTTCCAGAACAACGGCATTGTGTACAGCCTCATGGGCATCCTTGCCCCATGTGAACGGTCCGTGATTCTTGCAGAGAACGGCAGGTGTTGCAATATAATCCAGACCTGGACGGTCAAATTCATCCGCGATCAGGACACCTGTATTCTTCTCATAAGCTTCATTGATTTCTTTCTCTGTAAGATTTCTCACACAAGGTACCTCGCCGTACAGATAATCGGCATGGGTTGTCCCGTAGCATGGAATACCACGGCCGGCCTGTGCCCAGCTTGTGGCCCATGGTGAATGAGTATGTACGATACCGCCGATCTTCGGAAAACGGTTATATAAGACAACATGTGTCTCTGTATCAGAAGACGGATTGTAATCGCCCTCTACTTTATTGCCATTCAGATCTACAACAACCATATCTTCCGGTCTCAGTTTGTCATAATCCACACCGCTCGGCTTGATGACAAAAAGTCCCTTCTCACGGTCAATCCCGCTGACATTGCCCCATGTAAAAGTCACAAGCTGATACTTCGGAAGCAGCATATTGGCTTCGTAGACTTCTTTCTTTAATTCTTCAAGCATTCGACTAACACCCTCTTTTCTGCCATAAAGGCTTTTTAAACTTCCCGCATCAACATTCTCTTGTGAATCCCGATGCCAAATGACACGTTTATTTTATCACTTCTGATGCTGTCTTTTCAACTGCTATTGCACCTTTGTAATTCTCAATAAACTTCTCAAAACCTTCGATATCCTTTGCATCCGGTTCTTCACTTGTACCTGCATTTTCGGCAAATACTTTGCCCTCCAGATAATTCTGAAGTGTTTCGTCTTCACCCTTCCATGTCAGATAAGATGCCAGCAGTGCCATACCCCATGGACCGCCCTCGCCGGCTGTCTCCATAACGGATACCGGTGTATCAATGGCAGCTGCCAGAAGCTTTTGTCCCACACCTTTTGTGGTAAAATAACCACCGTGACCGTAAATCTTATCAATGGCCACATGCTCTTTCTTGATCAGAATATCCATACCTACTTTCAGGGCACCCAGGGCACTGCTCAAATGCAGACGCATAAAGTTAGCAAGACTGAATCGGCTGGTTGGTTTTCTCACAAAGAGTGGACGGCCCTCTGTGATATCGGTAATATTTTCCCCTGAATAGTAACCGTAAGACATCATATCACCACAGTCTGCATCACCCTCCATGGCCACTTTGAATAATTTCTCAAAGAGGTCATTCTGACTGATATCCATGCCGAACAGCTCCGCAAATTCTCTGAAAAGGCCTACCCAGGCATTGATCTCGGATGTACAGTTATTGGCATGCACCATAGCTACCGGACTGCCCACAGGTGTTGTCACCATATCGATCTCCGGATAAACGGCCTTTAACTGGTCTTCCAGAACCACCATGGCAAAAACAGATGTACCGGCAGAAACATTACCTGTACGAACACCAATGCTGTTGGTAGCTGCCATACCTGTACCTGCATCACCCTCCGGCGGACACAGTGGGATACCTGCCTGCAATTTGCCGCTTTCATCCAGAAGCTTAGCTCCCTCTTCTGTCAGCACACCGGCAGATTCTCCGGCCACAAGGATTTTCGGAAGAATACCTGTTAATGTCCATGGATAATGTTTATCTTCAATAAGCTTGCCAAACTTCTCAACCATTGTCTCATCATACTGATGGGTCTTGTCATTGATTGGAAACATACCGGAAGCGTCGCCGATGCCAAGGACTTTCCGCCCTGTCAGCTGCCAGTGGATGTAGCCCGCCAGCGTTGTCAGATAACTGATCTGATCGACATGTTCCTCACCATTTAAAATTGCCTGATATAAATGGGAAATGCTCCATCTCTGAGGAATATTGTAATTAAATAATTCTGTCAGTGCTTCAGCCGCCTGACCTGTCGTGCTGTTTCGCCATGTACGGAACGGTACAAGCAGCTCGCCCTTCTCATCAAAGGCCATATAGCCATGCATCATGGCACTGAAACCGATGCTGCCGATCCTGGTCAGCTCTGCACCGTATTTTTCTTTCACATCTGCTACCAGGCTCTTGTAGCAGTCTCTTAAACCCTTCCAGATATCATCCAGGGAATATGTCCAGAAACCGTCGATCAGCTGATTCTCCCAGCTGTAACTGCCAGAAGCGATTGGTTTGAATGATTCATCGATGAGCACTGCCTTGATTCTGGTTGAACCGAATTCAATACCCAGTGCTGTTTTGCCGCTCTCAATAATTGCTTTTAAATCTGCCATTCTATCCTCCTGATTCATGGATTCGCTGTCGAATCCTGCTTTGAAATGGACACTCTATCCAATTCAAACATTGTCTATCTCTATAACCACAGGCAGGCAGCTGCCTGCGGTTTATACCACACTATCGCAGCTGCCTGTCTTTTAATCAATTTAACGATAGTAAATGGAATTCCATTTCAGCTCATTGTTAAACTGTCTGATTGTTGTGTCTTTGTCGATATAAACAGCTTCAATGCCCATGCTGTTTGCCCAGTCACCCATCTGCTCAGCCGTCAGGTCATAGGAGAAAGCTGTATGATGTGCACCGCCTGCCAGGATCCATGCTTCAGCACCTGTCTGAAGATTTGGTTCCGGTGTCCAGAATGCAGTTGCAACCGGAAGCTTCGGCATTGGTTTTTCTGTCTTCTTGCAGTTTACGTCATTGATGATCAGACGGAAACGATTGCCCAGATCGATAAGGGATGTGGCAATAGCCTTGCCCTCTTTAGCTGTAAATACAAGTCTTGCAGGATCTTCTCTGTCACCCATGGATAACGGCTGCTCTTTGATAGAAATAGGGCCATCTGCAATTGTCGGGCAAACTTCCAACATATGGGACTGAAGGATACCTTCTTTGCCCGGTACAAGATTGTATGTATAATCTTCCATAAAGGATGTACCTTTGGCACCCTTCATGCCCTCTGTCATGATCTTCATCAGACGCACCATGGCTGCTGTCTTCCAGTCGCCTTCCGCACCGAAACCATAGCCTTTTGCCATCAGTCTCTGGATAGCCAGACCCGGAAGCTGCTGCAGGGCACCTAAGTCACCAAAGTGCGTAACAATAGCCTGATAATTCTTTTCCTCAAGGAAACGTTCAAAACCGATTTCAATACCGGCCTGAACAGCCACATGCTGGCGGAATTCCTTCTCATCTCTGCCTTCAAGTAAAATATTATATGTGCTGTAGTATTCTTCTACCAGTGCATCAATATCTGCCTTTGAAACAGCTTTCACTGCTTCTGCGATTTCATTTACCGGATAAGCATCCACTTCCCAACCGAATTTGATCTGCGCTTCAACCTTATCGCCCTCTGTAACCGCAACATTTCTCATGTTGTCAGCGATACGCATCACACGGATATGACTGCTCTCAAGAACACCTACGGCTGTACGCATCCAGGAACCGATTCTGTCCTGTGTGGCTTTGTCTTCCCAGTAGCCCATGATCACCTTACGTTCCATATGGAGACGGGAAAAAATATGGCCGTATTCTCTGTCACCGTGAGCTGCCTGATTCTCATTCATAAAATCCATATCAATGGTATCGTATGGGATTTCACGATTATACTGTGTATGCAGATGAAGCAAAGGTTTTCTCAATTCCTGAAGACCAAGGATCCAGGATTTTGCCGGTGAAAAAGTATGCATCCATGTGATAATGCCGGCACAATTATCATCCATATTGGCCTCATTCATTGTTTTACGGATTAATTCATTGGTGATCAGGGTTGGTTTCCATACAACCTCATATGGAAGATTGCCTGATGCATTGAGTTTTTCTACGATTTCTTTGGAATGTGCTGCCACATGGGACAGGCACTCATCACCGTACAGATCCTGTGAACCTGTACAAAACCAGAACTGATAATTTTTCACCTTTAACATGTTTTTAATTCCTTTCTACTACAATATATTTATGGTTAATATCCCTTACAGCCAGTAAGGAATT
>OLPF01001670.1_pt1 | contig 17273 bp, 14 predicted proteins | sample 1673121 | NCBI WGS metagenome assembly OLPF01 (sample SAMEA3136756, study PRJEB25190) | human gut metagenome
AAATAAAGCAGGAAAACCGTTTCGGTTTTCTCTGCTTTTAATGTTACTCCGCACAAATAAAATTTAATAGTTGATTTTGTATTGATTAAATGTTTGTTTTATGGTAAAATAATAAAAAATACAATCGAGGTGAGAACAATGTCTATCGATAAAGCAATAGAAAATTCCGCCGCATCTGTTGAGATGGAAGGCTATCGAATTGATGAGCAGTGCAAAGACTGGTGTCGCAAATTATTACAGGGCGAGTTAACAATGGAGGAATATATTGTTCTCGTTAAACAAAGTGCAGGTGTTACTGCCTAATGGGATACAGCATTGATGCTATAACAGCAGATTGCTACGAAGGAACCACTTGCCTAATAAACAAGTTCGGTATTAAAGATGATAAGCAATTATCTTTAATCGAAGGACAAATCACTTTTGCAAAGGGTTCTGAATTGGAACGTAAACCAATAGAAGGTAATTTTGATTTTGAACACTATAAAGCCATTCACAAATATTTGTTTGATGAAATTTATGAGTGGGCGGGTCAAATTCGAAATGTAGATATGTCCAAAAAAGGAACGTCCTTCGCTAAGTCTAATGAAATTGAGCAATTGGCAAATGCATGTTTTGCAAGACTTAAAAATGAAAATTATTTCATAAGTCAAGATTTTAATGAATTCGTAAGCAATATCGTTGACTTTTACTGTGTCACAAATATGCTACACCCTTTCAGAGAAGGAAACGGCAGAACACAGCGAATTTTTATATCTCAATTGATCCGTTATGCAGGATATGAGATTGATTTTTCAAATATTAACACCGACGATTTAATGTCTGCAACAATTCAAGCCGCAAACGGTGTGGATGTTTATTTGAAAGAAATCTTTGCCGATGCAATAACAGATAAATAATTTGTTACCTAAGAGGTTGCGCATAATGTCAAGCGCAACCTCTTTTACATACTCTGCTCGTAACTGTTTTCATAATCACTTTGTTCAGGACGGATGCCAAGAGCCAACTTTTTCTGCGCGATTTTGGAACGGAGTTTGCCGTCCACCTGATTGCGAAGCTTTTTATCCCTGTTATCATAACTTTGACTGATGGCACGAAGCAGAGCGCAGATAATGTTGCTGAAAGCAAAGGCGGTGTGGTGCTGGGGAGTATAACTTTCACTGTGCTGTGTGTTATTAAACTCTACCGCCGCTTTCACAATAACATTTTTAATACTGCGGAACTCTTTATTATCTTCAAGCGGAATGTCCGGCGTTTTCTTTTCGTGGTAAAGAACTGGAATTGATCCTTGCGCTTGATGGAAGCACTTCCATGGTTGTGGATGGTGAGATTATAGAAACCAAGCCCAATGTGCTGTACTTTATCAATCCTTACCAGATCCATTCCATGCACATCATCACACCGCCATCGCGCTATGATTGTTTGGTTATCCCTTTAAGCTTGCTTAGTTTGGCTACCGGTCATGCGGCAATGACCAATCTTATTACTCCTATTTTCAATGGCAAGATGTGTTTTGTTGGGCAAACTCAGGATCCGTTTTTAGTTGGCTTGTTTAGGAGTATCGTCAATCATTATGAGCAAAAGGAAAAACGCGCCGCTCTGATCGTTGCGCACTTGCTCTTGTTCTTGGATTACTGCCGTGAGCATGGCTTATTGAAAGAAACATCATCCGTCCCCACAACGCCTATTCGGAAAGCCATTGATTTTATCCAGTGCAATTTCAACAGAAAAATTTTACTTGATGATATTGCTGCAGCTGCGGGAATGAATGCAAAATATTTTTGCAGTTATTTCAAAAAGCACACCCGCACAACGCCCATTGCCTACCTGACTATGCTTCGAATCCGTCATGCCAAGCTGTTGTTGCAAGAAAGAAACATGTCCGTTTTAGAGATAGCGCTAAACTGCGGATTTGATAACGTCAGCTTTTTTATCAAACAGTTTAAGCTCGCCACCGGACAAACTCCCGGGCAGTACCGTAAGTCAATATGCCAATAGAAGATACCCGCCTCAATTCATGCTGAGGCGGGTATTTTATATGGATTTATTGTTTCGAATAGTTCTGCTTGAGTTGAATGGTGCATTGTCACGATGGGTTCGAATGGATATCCTATAAAAAGAAGAAGAGGTATAACATGCGTAATTTTTCAATGGATCGTGAAAATATTTTAACTGAATATAGCAACGTGAGTTTTGATAGTAAAGAACTGTTTATGGCTAAGCTGGAAAAATACATGGACAGTATCAATGACGCTTCACGTAATGAGAGTCCCGCTGTTTTTGCTGCAGAGGTATTGTTGTTTATAGCGGAACACGCGCCATTAGCGGCAGACTGCCATAATATTTTTCAGGATAAAATCTTTCATGGAGAAGTTCTGAAGAAGATAAGAGGGGCTCGCATTCGAAAAATGAAGGAAGCCTTTCCGGTCGATACCGCTTTGGTGAATGACTGGGATGCTCATGGCATTAACGGTGTGCCTTCCTATGATTTCGGACACAGCTGTGTCGATATGGAGGCTCTGCTTTCTTTGGGTTTGCCGGGTATCCTGGATCAAATTGTTGAGGCGAGGAAGAAACTTGGCATTGCTATTACAAAGAAGCAGGATGCTTTTTATCAATCTTGCTTGATTACCTATCAGGCAATCTCGGTGATCGCCAAAAGATTATCGGAACTTGACGGCATTGATGAGGATAATAGAATCTGTCTGAAAAATATTTCTCAGGAACCGCCTCAGACCACTTATGAAGCACTCCAGCTAATTTATCTGTATTTTACGGTTTTTGAATTTATGCTTGGGGGGCGTCTGCGTACCCTTGGCGGGCTGGATCGCTTGCTGTATCCGTTCTATCAAAAGGATATCGAGAATGGTGCCTCAACGGAAGATATTGAAAATCTTTTTCGGTATTTCCTATACAAGATCTGGGCAGCCAAGGTGCCCTACGATTTGCCGTTTTTGCTGGGTGGCATTTATGCAAACGGGCAATGCGCGGTCAATGAACTGTCGTACCTGATTGTAAATGTTTATTCTCAGTTGAACATTTACAGTCCTAAAATACATATCCGAGTTAATGAAAACACGCCGAAATCCTTTGTCATGACTGTTCTTGAGAGCATAAAGAAGGGAAACAACAGCTTTGTTTTTGCTAATGACAAGGTGATCATCGATGCGTTGATGAAAGTTGGCATCTCAGAGCAGGACGCCAAGGAATATGTATTGATCGGTTGTTATGAGCCTTCTGCGACAAATGAAGTGCCTTGCACGGGAGCGGGAGCTACAAACCTTGCAAAAATCCTCGAGTTGACTTTAAATGACGGTTGCGATATGAACGATGGAAAGCGTTTTGTCGGGCAGACGCCATCGGTATCTGACTTTAATGAATTTCTAATAGCCTATAAAAACAATATTCAAACCATTGTTCGGCAGAAGATGGATGTCATCAGGAATTACGAAAGTCTGTACGGAGTAACCAATCCGTTCCCGATTATGTCGGCCACAATGAAACATTGTGTAGAGCAGGGGAAAGATGCCTATGATGGCGGCGCGAGGTATAATAACAGTTCGATTACCTTTATGGGCTTGGCTACGGTAGTAGATTCCCTATGTGCGATAAAGAAATTCGTATTTGAAGAAAAACGGGTATCCTTAGAAGAATTTTGCTCTATCTTGAAAAACAATTGGCTGGACAGCGAGGATTTGCGGACTGCGATTCTGAAATCTGCAGAAAAATACGGTGTAAATCATGCTGAGGCCAATGCATTTACTGCTGACATTTCTCAATTTTGTGCGGATGTGGTAAATAATCAGCCAAACGGCAGGGGCGGTGTTTTCAAGACAGGACTATTTTCCATTGACCATTGTTATGATTTTGGAAAACATACTGCGGCCACTCCCGACGGGAGAATGAACGGTGAGCCTCTTTCGAAGAATCTTAATGCTGTTACGGGCATGGATGTCAAAGGTATTACCTCGCTCATGGGTTCAGTTGCGCAGATTGACCATTCGGCTTTCGCCAACGGTACCGTGCTCGATTTCGTGGTTCATCCCAGCGCGGTAAAAGGTGAGCAAGGGTTGGACACTCTGTACAATTTGATTATGACCTATTTCGCTCTTGGCGGAATGGCTATTCATGGTAACATCTTGGACGCCGGTATTCTGAAAAAAGCACAGGCCAACCCTAAGGAGTATTCGACTCTGCAGGTAAGGTTGTGCGGTTGGAATGTATTCTTTGTGGATTTATCCAAGGACGAGCAGGATGATTTCATAAAGCAGGCAGGTGGTTATTGTGGGTAATACCGCAATTATAACCGCGATTAAGCACTTTGCCATTCATGATGGCGACGGTATTCGCACTACTGTATTTTTCAAAGGGTGTGGGCTGAAATGTGTCTGGTGCCATAATCCCGAGGGAATATCCTTTCAAAAGCAGCTTGCTTATATGGAGGAAAAGTGTCAGCATTGCGGCAAGTGCACTTGCACTGCCAATCAAACGGAAAGGGGAAAACACATTTTCAATCGCCGGCATTGTATTGGCTGTGGCCACTGTGTTTCTCGTTGCCCCAATGGTGCTTTTCGTCTTTACGGCAGGAAAATGACGGTGGATGAGGTTTTTGATGAGGTGATGGAAGACCAAGCCTTTTATCAAAATTCCGGTGGTGGCGTTACCCTGTCGGGCGGCGAGGCTTTGTATCATACGGATTTTTGCGCTGCTCTGCTGAAAAAACTGAAGGAGCAGGGGATACATACTGCTGTAGATACCTCCGGTTTTGTTCCGGAAGGAGCAATTGAAAAGGTAATGGCGTATACTGATATCTTTCTATTTGACCTGAAGGCGGCCGATCCGCAGGTGCACAAAAGATGCACAGGACATACGAATGAACGCATCTTGAAAAATCTGCAGTTAATCGATTCGCATGAGAAGAATATCGAAATCCGAATCCCCTTTGTGCCTAACTTCAATGATGGGGAAATCTCTGCTATTGCTGAGATCATAAGCCAATTGCAGCATGTGAAAGGGGTAAAGGTTTTGCCCTATCATTCCTATGCCAGATCCCGTTATGCGGCATTGGGTATGTCCGACACGCTGCCTCAAACAATTCCCGATGAAAAAAGTATATCAGCGGCACGCCTGTTGTTGCAGCAAAGGCTTCCGTTTATTGATATAAATTAAATTACAGAAAGAGGAAAGACAATGAAAAAAACTTTTATCCATGCTGCTAGCGCTATCGCTGATGGTGTCCATGCTCGCCATTGGGGCGGTTGCGACAGACGACGCCAACCCCACCATTACAAGTGCAGTTGCAATCAACGACACCCAGTTTAAAATCACAACCAGCGAGCCTGTTACGGTAAAAAATACCGGTACTTTTGCGTTGTTCTTAGCCAAAAACGGAGTCGTTGACAATCTAAACGAAAGATCGAATGCACAATACAAGGAAACCGGTACGCGTTATGGCGGAACTATGTCGCCTGCTAATACGGCAACTACCGAATTTACCTGGACCATTAACACGGGTGTGAATGCTACCGATGCGATCGAAAATGCTATTGCGGCCGGATACGAGGTTTATTTTGGTCTCAACGGTAACGCAAGTACCGGCATGATCGATGTTTCAAGAGCTGTAGATAGTGAGGGAAAGGGGTTTGTTCCGAATCTTGACGATAATCATGCCACTCACGGAATTTATGGTGTAAAAGTAGATGCATATAAGCCGAATACGATCACTTCTGTTAAGCTGATCAACAATACCCAGATTGAGATTGAATTTGCTGCTCCTGTGACTGCCTGTACCGATTCGCTGTTCTTGTGTTTGCTGGATAAGAACGGCGTGATTCAAAACAGTGATGCGGACAGTGATCTCGACAATCATACGTCAATGGATTTTGAGATAACAGATGGTAAGCTTGTATGCGAACTTAGAAGTGATCATCCGGGCATGAGCGAGGACGGAAAAAATATCACTAAGTTTATTGCCTTGGCTGAGGCAAAGTATCCTAACTATGTTGCTGGTATAGCGTTTTTAGAGCCTACGAATGCTGAAATCAACAATTCGGGCCTGATGGAAAATATTACAGACGCAAACGACATCCCGTTAAAGGCAACCGGACTCTGGGGAGCCACAACAAGAGATACCTGCACAGCTGTGATATCTGCCGGTGTTGCTAAGGTTAACGGTACTCCGTATTTCACTCTCGATGAGGCTATGCAGAACGCTACGGCCGGTGATGAGATTGATCTGCTGGATGACGTGACTGTTGCCGATAAGGTGTTTGTGCTGGATGCCGACGTTACTCTGGATCTGAATGGTAATGAGCTTGCCGTCAACAACGTAATGACCTTTGGTGATATTATCGACTCGACGGAGGGTACCGGCAAGCTGGTACCGGCTCAAAATGCCCGCGTGATCCTGAATACCGAAAATTTGGCCATGCCTCTGTATGATACCAATGGCTATCGCTTCTTTACCTATACCTTGGCAAGCGCCGGCCCGAAGAACGGAACAACCGATTCGGTGCAGTTTGGTGTACAGCTGACCTTTGCCAATACCGATGCCTATGCTTTGTTGGCAACGGATGCGGCCACGACGGTTGAAATGGATCTGACGGTGACGAAGGGCGACAATGTTACCGACCTCGTGTTCACCTTCAAACAGGGAACTCTGGAGCAATATAATGACTCTTGGAATAATCGTACCGATCTGACTAAGACACCGACACTGGTGTTGACTGTCAGCGGTATTGAAGGTGTCGACTCGATCTCCTGCACACCGGGCATCTATCAGGCAACGACTACGGTCTATCAGATCGGTTCTACATTAACCTATCCGGAGATTGCGTGAGGTGTTTTGAACATGAAGCAATATGAAGAACCGAAAATGGATGTGACCCGCTTTGAGTTGGAGGATACCTTGACCTCGGATCCCGCAGAGGTATTTTCGAGTATTCTTGACTACGATCAAGGCGTAGAAGAGTGGTAAAGTAAAAACGGATTTTGTGAATTGTAAGTGATTTGAGACTGAGTTCGGCATAATGCCGAACTCAGTCCTTTTATTTAAAATATTAGTGTGGGAATGTCCTGATTGGATTGAATTGTACATTGTGAAGGTTCGATATAATTATATTGGGAGAGTTTATATATGAAAAAGATAGTGGCATTCTTATCAGCACTGGTTTTAATTTTAGGTCTGATACAAGTATCGGTACCGGCTGCCGACAACAATCTTATCAATAACGGTGATTTTGAGACGGCTAAGAGCTCTTATTCCACATCGTCGGCAAAATACTGGACCGGCAGTAACTATACCCGTGTTTCCGATCCGACAGGTTCGGGACAAGGATATGTCATGCGAGTGAATGGAGCCTCAGGTGCTCGATCTTGCAATCATGACAGTATTACAGTAAAAGCAAGTACCTATTATTGTTACAGTGCGAAAATATACCGTCAGGATGCAACCGGTCCTGCTTATATCGACATGTTACCGGCAGCCGGTGGCAATTATCTGGCGGGATCACAAGTCGGTACGAACGAAACCGGCAAATGGGTTACCGTATCCTGCATTTTTAACAGCGGCGAGCATACGACCGTGGAGCCGCATCTGGCTACGAGCGGTACAACCAGCGGAAAATACATCTATTTTGATGACGTGGTGTTGACCGAACTTGCATTCCCGCAAATCGGTACAATCGACACGCCAAGGGCTCAATTTTCTGTGTCTACCGATAGCACAGCGGCTACCTTTGCCGCAACCGACAACGGACTATATATTACCAGCTTTACTTCGTACATTACTCAGCCGCAGGAAATTTCACTGGTAAAGCGCATTTCGGACAAGGAAATCACGTGGGTATTTAACAGTTATGAGGCGATTGCCATTACCAACGGCATCGCACATAGGGCAGACTATAGTCCTGAATGACGATGTAACGGTGAAGGACACGTTATTTGTCTTGGATGCCGGTGTTGTGTTGGATCTGAACGGCCATGAACTTAGTGTCAACAATGTTTTAGCATTTGGCGATATTATTGACTCGACAGAGGGTATCGGCAAACTGGTACGGAATCAAAATGCCCGAGTGATCCTGAATGCCGAAAATTCGGCCATGCCGCTGTATGATACCAATGGCTATCGCTTCTTTACCTATACCTTGGCAAGTGCCGGCCCGAAGAACGGAACAACCGATTCGGTGCAGTTTGGTGTACAGTTGACCTTTGCCAATACCGATGCCTATGCTCTGTTGGCGAAGGATGTCACGACAACCATTAAGCTGGCGCTGGCGGTGACAAAGGACGACAAGGTTACCAATCTTACTTTCATCTTCAAACAAGGGACACTGGAGCAATATAAGGATGCCTGGAATAATCGGACAGACTTGACCAAGACGCCGACACTGGTATTGACTGTCAGCGGTATTGAAGGTGTGGATTCTATCTCCTGCACGCCGAGCATCAGCCAGTCTGCCACAACGGTAATTCGTACCGGAAGTGCATTATTCTATTCTCCAATAGCATAAAAAATAAGAAGGTAGACACTTTGTCTACCTTCTTTTATCGGTAAATCAGTTGCTGCATTTCAACATTCTCAAAGGATTTTTTATCATGATTTCCTCTGCAAGCGGCTTGGGAAGCCGCGGTAAAATATAGTCAAAACAATAGGGAAGCCGCGGTCTTTCTAAAATTATGGGCTCCTCCTGAAATCCACTGAAGAAAGGAGCGTCATGTGACAACAATACTTGGCGTGTATACCCATTATCACAAAGATAGTGGATGCTATTCACTTTTCGGGTTATGTATTCTTCCGAAGTGATATTATGCAACCGATCAAGTCCGATGAAACAGCCATATTTGGCAATTTGTTCGATGTATGCCAAATCTTCAGTGTCGCTCAGGTGGCCTACGGTTATCGACTGCGGCTTCACGCCCTCTGACAGCAAAATCTCCAGCGCACTGCGGCCGTTTTTATTGCATGCATTACTGTGCATAACGATGGGAAGATGTAATTTGAGCTGCGCTTGTGCCGTGGCTCGTAGTATTTTCTCATTAAATGGACTTAACTCCGCATTTTCCACGGCACACTTGATGATACCGGCGTTTACCTTCTTGGCATCATAAACGATATGATCGGCCAACACATCGACGGATGATCGGTAAAGTACCGGTTCGTCCGTGTAATAAAAACCCGTTGAGCAAATAATATGCACACCGCTTTTTCCCGATATCTGTCTTAAGAGAGGGATATTTCTGCCTATATTTACAGGCGTGCAGTCAATAAAGGTGCTCAGGGTGTATCTTTCTTTCATCTCTTTTAAGAAAGTAACGGCAACATCCGATAATTTCTCTTTGTCCAAATAGGATCTCCCCAGCATTTGATAGAGGTATTCGCTATAACAGCAAATATGCTCATGTGCCAGTGTAATGCCTAAATCCTGTTCGGGAATATTACCTAAAACTGTTTTGATGTGCGACATATATTTTATTTTCCTCATGTTTTTATTGGTGTTTTTCAATATATTCCGTGGGTGTCATATCGGTATAGTGCTTAAACTCTCGACGAAAAAAACTGGGATCGCTGTATCCGGCCAGGTAGGCTACCTGCTCTACCGTGTACAGGCGGGAACGGAGTGCCTCTTTGGCTCTCTGTATTTTCAAATGGTTGATATAGGTAACAGGTGAAACCCCATATAATTGCTTGAATGTTTTTCGAAAATATGTGGCGCTCATATCGGTAATCTGTGCCAAATATTCGATTGAAATTCTGGCGGTAGCATAATTTTCGTGAATATATTCTATCGCGGGCCGCAGTTTCTCTGTTCGGGCAGATGGCATATAGGTGGCTTGTGTATCGTTCTCTATGTCGGCTAAGATGCTATAGATATTTGACATGCATTTCGAATAAAACCCAATCGGTTGTGTTCTCCAAATGAGCTCGGTGCGCACAAAAAGGTCTTTCATTTTGATTGTGTTTTTAGGCGTGTATGCAAAATCCTTGGAGGGAAAATTTTTCATTTTAAAATTAATAGCAATGGAAAAGCAGTCTGTTTTGTGCACCTTGTAACTGGAACCTTCAGGAAGATAGAGTAATGTATTCGGCAGAACGTTCACAGTATGATCTTCAAAAATAAATTCGTTTTCTCCCTCTGTGTGAAAAACCAGTCCGGAGGAGATGCGATTTTTGTGTACCTGTGTAATGTTTTGGGGAGGAACATTTCCAATATTATCTATGGATGAAATAAAGGTTTGTCTGTCAGTTGAAAACATAATAATTCTCCCTAACAATATTATGCATGTATTCTATCACAAATAATTTCTAAATTCCATAGTCTGGGTAAATTTGCTGTTTCGAATTGTTCTGCTTGGATTGGATGTTACATTGTTTCCAACTCTGCGAACGTGTATGATATAACCAAGGATAAATAACAGAATTCAGAAAGGAAAGACGATGAAGAAATTTTTAGCTCTACTATTGGTTCTTTCCCTGACGGTATCCATGTTTGCCGTTGGGGTTGAGGCGACAGGTACGTCTCCGACTATTGTCAGTGCCGTTGCCCTCAATGACACGCAGTTCAAGGTAACTACCAGTGAGCCGGTTACGGTAAAAAACGGAGGATGTTTTGCTTTGTTTGTAGCCAAAAACGGGACGGTGGAGAATCTGACAGAGAAGGATGGCCGTTATGGTGGAAGCATTGCTCCTGTCAACACGGCGACAACCGAGTTTATCTGGACGATCAATACCGGCGGTAATGCAACGTCGGTGATTGCGGCGGCGGTTGCGGCCGGTCACAAGGTGTATTTGGGCCTGAATGGCAATGCCAGCACCGGAATGGTGGATACGGCCAGAGCGGTTGACGGCGAGGGGAAGGGTTTTGTTCCGAATCTTTCGCTTATTCACGCCTCTCACGGCGCGTATGGTGTGGAGGTAAAACCCTTTGCCCCCAATGCGATTGTGTCGGTTAAGGCTCTTAACGATTATCGCCTTGAGATTTCGTTCGTAAAGCCGTTGGCTTCCTTTGCCGGCGCGATCATGTTTGGTGTGCTCAATAAGGCGGGGACCGATATTTATAACAGTGATCCCAATAGCAATCTGGACGATCATGCGGTATTGACCTATGAGATTCAGGATGGAAAGCTGATCTGTTGGCTTAACTCCGACAAAGCGGGCATGATGGAGGATGGCAAAAACATCACCAAATTCATTGCTGCTGCCAAGCAAGCATATCCCGATCATCCGGCCGGCCTTGTATTGCTGGAGGCCAATGTGAATGACATTAAGAACACGGGATATTTGGAACAGGTCGTAGATGTGGACGGTATGCCTCTCCAGGGCACGATCACGAGATCCGGCGGAAGAGATGCGGTAGCGGCAGTCATCGGTGCGGCGTATGAATCGGCCGTGCTGGAAAGTGCTACCCGTATTAACGATCATTCGATGACGATAAAATTCAGCAAGGAAGTTACCGTTGTCAGCAGCGGCGGCGGTTTTGGTATTGTGGCGCTGGACGAGAATGGAAAGGTGCTGTTTGATGCCACTCATACCGATATGCGCTACGGCGGCACGGTTGATAAGATGACCGGCACCGAGTTTGTGTGGACGATTGACGGTGCGGCTAAGCGGAGTGTTACAGATATTCTGTTGGATTGGCAATCCAAGGGGTATACGGTGAAGTTTTGCTCCAACAGCAGTAGCTCGCAGAATCCTGTCGGCTATAACTCGCGAGTGGTGGATGCCAACGGCAATCCTCTGCTTGCTCCGGTAGCCAATCAGCATAGTCAAACGGCAGTGCTTTACTATGCTCTTTGCGACATTACCAACAGCACAGTTGCGACGGCCGAGATCGAGACAGCCGTTGCGATTGATGATTTTCGTTTTGAAATCAAGTTCGATAAGCCCGTCAAGGTAAACAGTAAGGGCTGTGCTGGACTTATGGCATTTGATGAAAACGGCAATATGTTATTTGCTCAGAACGAAAACCAGGGGCGTGTTGGCGGCACCTTGACCGAAACAACGGGTACAGACATCAATGATACCTGGACCTGGACCATTGATAACGGTAAGGGCACAACTACCGACGTGATTCGCGTGTGGGAGATGCAAGGATACACAGTGAAATTCTCGGTGAACGGTGATAGCGGTAAGTCGCAGGGTGCTTTTGTGGATAACCGTGTAACCGACGGTACCTATTCTTGCCTGAAAGCCAACGATTATAATGATAGGACCAAGCAGAATTGCCATACCATCAAAATTACAGAATTGGATACCAGTGAAGATATAACCATTGAGAGTGTTGTGTATTGCGGTACTTCTCAGTTGTTGGTAACCTTTTCTGAACCGGTTGAGATAAACGCACCGAGCTTTATCGGGCTGAGAATCGTTGACGCAAACGGCAATTACATTACGCCGATTGATGGGACGCCGGGCAGCCAGCATAATATGGTGTGGCAATATGTAAAGGGTAGTAATCAGACTCAGATTGTGCTGACCTTCCATTCCCGCCACATGCTTGCCATGCTGAATCTTACCGGACTGTATGCGGAGTATGCTGCCGACGGTAATCATACCGTCTTCATGATAGGCGAGAAGACGGCCAACGTAAGAAACGGTTATATCGATGACGTAGTCGGACTTGACGGAAGCGGCGTCCTGAAAGCGACCTATGCCCACCTTGTTTCTCAAGAGTTGAATATGCAGGAAGTAACAAAGGATACCCGTGAGCCGCTTACCGTGGTGAGCGCCACCGCTATCAGCGATACCGATATCGTGATCAAGTTCTCGGCGCCGGTTACGATTGATTTCTCTCCCTTTATCTGCCTGCGTGTGGTAGAGCCGAATAATAACCAGGTGTTCGGTGAAAGCGGCACGCGCCTTCAGTACTACGGTACATGGAAGTTTGCCGATGATACGAAGGACACTATCATCTGGACCAGTAATAATTGGAATGTTAAGGGGCTTTTGAGCCTGACCGGGCCTTGGGCAAAATTTAATAAGGATGGTAACGTAACTCGTCTTTGCATCGAAGAATTGGATGATAAGAAAGAGAATACGATTGACACGATCGGTAATGGATTTGTCGATAATGTTGTGGATGCTCGCGGTATGATGCTCACGGCTAACCTTATTGCCGGAGATATGAATACCTATGACGGTCTATATGTGGATGTGGCGGAGGATTATCAGGAGCCTGCATTTTATCTGAAATCGGCTGTCCAGACGGGCGACAAGCAGATAACGCTTACCTTTAATAAGCCGGTATACATTGATAGTGATCCTTATATGGCGATTCGTTTTGTAAATGATGCCAATGTTCTTCAGTACGATGGTACTAAACCGTTGCAGTATCAAGGCTCGTGGGCATACGGCAGTGATGATAAGACAGTGTTGATCTGGACGGCCACCTATGGCGGCAGTGTTACGGCAATTATGAATCGTACAGGTAGCTTTGCCAATTATCCCGATTATAAAATCATGTTCTGCATTGAAGAGATTCCTGCTGATAAGAAGGTGGGAGATCTTGAAGACGGAACGATCCACAATGTGTATACCGATGAAGGTGTAAAGCTGTATTCCAATGTTGTGGCTGCAGGCAGTGGATGGGACGGCGTATATGTGCCAATTAGCGTTGACTATGTTCCCAAGAAGCCGTCCTCTGCGAACACGCCTGATGAGGAAATCATAACGCCGGACGAGGAAATCATAACGCCGGACGAGGAAGAACTCATAGTTCTCCCCGCAGCAACCGGCCCCTCGTCGGATATGATTTCCATGGCCGTGCATACAGAGGTTTCCTCTATGCTTCCTTGGGTTGCGTTGGGATTGTCCTCCGTGATATTTATTGGTGTTGTTGCGGTTCTGATTGTTGTTTCTCCCAAGAAAAAGGATGAGCAGTAACGAAACAATTTGATTGTCAGAATGGTAATCTATGATATCGAAAGGCGGGAACAACCGCTCGCCTTTCCCAAAAAGGAGATATAAGATGAAGAAGAAATTTGTATTTTTCGTGTTGCTTGTGCTCATGCTCTCAATGTGTGCGTTCTCGGTAAGCGCGCAAAGTGGCCCTGTTGTGGAAAAGGTTGTCAGAATCAGTGATACCGGTCTCATGGTTGAATTTTCCGAAGATGTTATTATCGATGGCAGAAATCCGTTCTTCGGTGTTCGTCTGCTGGATAAGAACGGCAATCTAGTGTATGTAGACGGTTCACCCAAGCAGTTTTACAATTTTGATTTCTCAGTTATTGACGGCAGAACGATCCTGCTGACAACCACCGACGGATACGGTAAAAAGATGATGTCCGGTACGGGTGAATTTGCATTCTATACAGACTGCAGTATTATGTTCTGTATTGAGGAGCTGTTCCCTGAGGGTGTGAATGCACGTGGCGATGGAACGGTCTATAATATCAAAAGTCGAGAGACCGGTCTGCGTATGGAGTCGCAATACGGTGGCGAGAATGCGTATGATGGATGCTATTATCCCATAGAAAAGGATTATAATTACATTGGCACCGACAGGTCAGACTTCGATAACATGGATGATCCGAATGCTGAGAAGCCGAGTGAGGATACGCAGGTAAATGCAGAAAACAACACCTTTGTCACCGACGACCTCAATGAAAGCGAAGTGTCGGTCATTCACAAAGAGAGTAACGAGAATATTACCTGGATTGCCTTAGGTATAGGTGTTGTTGATTTGGTGGGCATTTTTGCTATTGTAATTCTTTTATTGGTAAGGAATAGGGCTAAGCGGCAGGGAGACGTAAAATGAAAAGAATAATTTGGTTGGTTCTGTGTGCCGTCATGATTGTTGGCCTTGTTGCAGGCTGTACGACTGCCGATAACGCCGTAGGGGCAATGCGGGTCAATTACGTCATTCAGGACGATGAAAAGAATGAATTTTTCTTCATGGATCGTGAATATGCCATCACGGCCGACGATGCCAAGGTTATGCCTGAAGAAATTGAAAAGGCAGGGAAGTGGCTGACTGATTACATCTTAAAGGGCGATAAAAATAATGCCTTTGACTTTTTGGTGGATGGGATTAGTTTTGCCGATGATATTAAATCGTGGAAACTCGATACCGATATGGTAGAGAGTGAAACCAAAACCGATTGGACGCTAACCTATACCAAAGCCGGACAGCCTCTTGAGGTAGTTGTGTATGCAACTGCCTATAAGAATTACGCGATCATCGAATGGACGGTTTGGATCAACAATGTGGGCAATGTCAATTCCGGTGTTATTTCTGAATTTGTCGGTCTGGACAAGGATTTTGGAGATGCGGACACCTACAATATTACCTATTGGAAGGGTTCTAAGGCGTTGACGGAGGACTTTAGTGCCACCAATGAAGATCTGATCGAAGGAAAGGATCTGACTCTTTATGGCGAAAACGGCAAGGCATCCCGCGCTTATGTACCGTATTTTAATATTCAATGGGAAAATGAAAAAGCCGCTTGGGGGGTAGAGGGTATATATTTCTCGGTCGGTTGGCCGGGGGAATGGTATGCCGATATTGCAGATGCCGGAGAGTCGGTACATATTGATGCCGGACAAAAGAATCTCTCGACCTATTTGGAGCCGGAAGAGGGGATTCGCTCTCCGCTGGTGACGCTGCTTTTCTGGGAAAAGGATCTCATGCGAGCTCAGAATTTCTGGCGTAGATGGGTATACAATGAAGCAATGCCACAGCCGAATGGTGAGCCGATTCAGCCCCTGCTGTTTGCCAATACCGCGCAGACTACGGCGCTTACCGTCAAAGCCACCACAGAGAATCAAATTTACGCCATTCAACTGTGGGATCGCGTCGGATATGATATTGACGGTTGGCAGATGGACGCCGGTTGGGGCAGGCAGAATGGTGATGACTGGTACGCATCCAGCGGTAACTGGACTGCTGACCCGGAGCGTTTTGAAGGCGGCTCCCTGGCTGCGATTGCCGATGCTGTAAAGGAAGCCGGTTGGGATCATTTTGTGTTGTGGCATGATCTGGAGCGTATTAGTACGCAAACGGATTGGCATAACAAATTTAAAGATACGGAAGGTCTTATTGATCTGAAAAAAGGCCACAACCTGTTAAATCTTGCCGATGAGGAAACGGCAGATATGGTTACCCAGGAAATTCTTGCTCATCTGGAGAGTGACGGGGTTACCATTTATCGTCAGGATAATTGCTTTAGCGATACCATCGTTGACAATATGAATATATATTGGAAGGCGAAGGATGCTGAGCAGGGTGAAAACCGTAACGGTATTACAGAGAATAAACATTTGGTCAACTATCTGGAATACTATGATGTTATCCTTGAATATACAGGTACCTTTATTGATAACTGTGCTGGCGGCGGCAGACGCTTGGATTTGGAAACCATCAAACGTTCCGCGGCTCTTTGGAGAAGTGATCGTTGCTATGATCCTACGGACGCACAGTGTCATAGTTGGGGCATCAACTTCTTCCTTCCTTATTCCGGTCAGGGCACGATTCAGGAAGATCCGTATGCGATGACCTATTATTTCCGTTCCAATATGACGAGTGCCATGGTGTTACCTTGGCGTGTCGATGTGACGCATTTGAGTGCAGAAAAGAACAGCCGCTATAAGGCCATGATCGCCGAGCATCGGGCTTATGCCGGTTATATGTCGGAAGATTATTATCCGTTGTCTTCGTACAGCAAGAAGGAAGATGTCTGGATGGCTTGGCAGTTTAACGATCCCGACACCTCTACCGGAATTATTCAGGTTTTCCGCCGCACCGAGTCGGAGATTGATACCGATCGTTTCTTCCTTTCGGGGCTGGAGCCTGACACTACCTATTTAATAGAAAATATTGATGGTGGTAGCGCGGAATACACCGGTAGAGAGTTGATGTGCGACGGTATTCAGATCCACATTCCCAAAGCTGACGCTTTAATTTTGAAGTATTCCCCTGTAAGGTGAGAGAAATTATGTTTAATAAGCAAACCAGCATACAAACTGCACGAAGCGCTGCCGCACAAGGCATGGTGCTTTTAAAGAATGAGGATAACCTGCTGCCCTTGAAAAAGGGCAGCAGAATCACATTGGCGGGCGAGGATGTCTACTACCGTGGCGGCGGGGGCTCTGCCGATGTATTCTGTGATTATGTGATTACGATTGGCCAAGGTCTGAAAAACAAGGCCGAGGACGGAAGGATTATTCTTTGTGAGGATTCCGATACGGTCGTAACCGTTTTTGCCAGAAATTCCGGAGAGGAAGAGGATTACTATGCGGCAAAGGGGCAGTATTATCCTACCGATGAGGAGATGGCCTTTTT
>OLPF01001674.1_pt1 | contig 17248 bp, 13 predicted proteins | sample 1673121 | NCBI WGS metagenome assembly OLPF01 (sample SAMEA3136756, study PRJEB25190) | human gut metagenome
CGGGAATTGCATAGCAATGGAGCAATCCGGTTACATCAGTGAGTGGCAAAATTTACTTTTGACACTCACATTAATATAAAGAAAAGCAACCAGAAAGGAAAACAAAGAGATGGATGAGAATAAAGTAATTGTCAGTACAGAGATGAAGCAGGCATTGGTGAATCTGCGAAATCTCGAAGAGATTTATGTGATCATGTCAGGTGTGACGAAGATGCCGTTTGTCCTCTGTGATGAAGAGACATTTGATGACGAGGTTCTGGTTTATTATCAGGAAGAGTCTGCAAAGGAAAAGGCAAAGACGCTTGCAGAAGATCGTTATCATGTAGGAATTGCCAAGATTGAAAAGAATGCCAGACTTGGATTTTTTACAAACCTGTATACAATGGGCGTGAATGCACTGGCAGTGAATGTTGGTACAGAGGAGGAGATCAGGGTTCAGCTGGAACAGCTTGTAGTTCGTAAGAATAAGGAAGAACTGCCTGATGGAAAGAAACTGATCGAGAATCCGGAGCTTCATCTGACAGCGATGTACCTGATGCAGGAGATGCACCGCAATATCGGACCGGAGATGCCGGAGAATGTGAAGGAACTTCAGGAAGAGATGATGGCGCATTATAAGAAAGGAACCTTTATCGTAGGAGTTCAGGAAGATAATCAGGTTCCACTTCTGAGACAGCCGGACGGAAGTCTGTATCAGCCGATCTTTACAGATATGATAGAATTTACCAGATTTGCACAGGGTAAGAAGATGAAGACAGCAGCAATCCCGGCGGATAAGATTCCGGAGATACTGATTCCGGATGCAAAGGGAGTTGCAATCAATCCATTTGGTGTGAATGTACGTCTGGATATTACAAAAGCAAATCAGCAGAAGCCAGAAGCGTAAAATGAAGAGAAGTTAATTTAAATCAAAAGAAAAACTTTAATTTACTAAAATAATCACTAAGTAACATATTCAACAAAAAAACAGGATAAATATTGTTGAATATTACAGATTGACTGTTGGAAGTGAGTATGGTTATACTATACGTGGTTAAAAGAGAAAAGCGCACGATAGAGTGTTACTGGTAAAGCAGGCATAAACTATCCTTAATAAGTTCACCAGATAAGGTGGACTTGGTTATTGAGGATTAGTTTATGCCTTTTTTGCGCATTATAGTATAGGATAAGTAAGTTGCAGAACTGTGCCAGCACAAGAAACTATGGGATGCGTCAACTCTGTGAGAAATGATACGAGGAGGATTACAGATGAAAGACAAGATTTTTGGAGTATTGCAGAGAATCGGAAGAAGTTTTATGCTTCCAATCGCAATTCTTCCGGTAGCAGGACTTCTGCTTGGAGTAGGAAGTTCATTTACAAATGCAACGATGATTGAGACATATCATCTTCAGGCAATTTTAGGCGAGGGGACAATTCTGAATTCCCTGCTCACAATTATGAGCAAAGCGGGAAGTATTATTTTTGATAACCTGCCGATCATTTTTGCTGTCGGTGTAGCAATCGGTATGGCGAAGAAAGAGAAGGAAGTTGCAGCACTTGCGGCAATGATCTCTTTCTTTGTAATGAATGCAACAATGAATGCCATGCTTCTGATCCGTGGAGATCTTCTTGCAGACGGAACACTTGGAGCCGGAGTTCTGGAAGGAACTGTGACAAGTGTCTGCGGAATCCAGACATTACAGATGGGTGTATTTGGCGGTATTATCGTTGGACTTGGAGTAGCAGCACTTCATAATAAGTTTTACAAAATCCAGCTTCCGAATGCACTGTCATTCTTCAGTGGATCAAGATTTGTTCCGATTATTTCAACATTGACTTATGTGGCTGTCGGAATCGTACTCTATTTTGTATGGCCAACCGTTCAGAATGGAATCTATGCACTCGGCGGACTTGTAACAGGAACAGGTTATATTGGAACATTGATCTTTGGTATTATTAAGAGAGCGTTGATTCCATTTGGACTTCACCATGTATTCTATCTTCCATTCTGGCAGACAGCGGTTGGAGGAACAATGGAAGTTGCGGGACAGCTGGTACAGGGCGGTCAGAACATCTTCTTTGCGCAGCTTGCAGATCCATCCACAGTACATTTCAGTGCGGATGCGACAAGATATTTTTCCGGGGAATTTATTTTCATGATCTTTGGTCTTCCGGGTGCGGCACTTGCAATGTATCAGTGTGCAAAACCGGAGAAGAAGAAACAAGCAGGCGGACTTCTGCTTTCTGCAGCACTTGCATGTATGATGACCGGAATCACAGAGCCACTGGAGTTCTCATTCCTGTTTGTAGCACCGATCCTTTTTGCGGTACAGGTGATCCTTGCCGGATCTGCTTATATGATCGCGCATATGTTAAATATTGCAGTAGGACTTACATTTTCCGGTGGATTTATTGATCTGTTCCTTTTCGGTATCCTTCAGGGAAATGCTAAGACAAGCTGGATCAGAATCATCCCGGTTGGAATTATTTATTTCTTCTTATATTATATCATCTTCCGTACTTTGATTCTGAAGCTGAATCTGAAGACACCGGGAAGAGAAGATGATGATGCGGAAACGAAGCTGTATACAAAATCTGATTATAAAGCAAAAGTAGATGGAAATGATGCAGATTCTGAAAATGAAATGACACCGGAAGATCAGAAGAGCGCACTGATCACAAGAGGACTTGGTGGAAAGAAAAACATTTCTGATGTAGACTGCTGTGCGACAAGACTTCGTTGTACGGTAGTAAAGCCGGAACTGGTAAATGAAGATGTCTTAAGAATGACATCCCCATCCGGAATCGTAAGAAAAGGACAGGGAATCCAGGTAATCTACGGACCGGCTGTTTCTGTTATTAAATCCAATCTGGAAGATTATCTGGAGAAAGCTCCGGATGTGGAATATCTTCCGGGAGAAAACGAAAACAGCGCAGAAGAAACGAATAAATGTGCAGAAACAAAAGATGAAGCGAAGAAAGATGAGAACAAAACTGTTGCAGCCGGAACTGTAAAGAAAGAGCTTTGCTCTCCATTCACAGGAGTGGCAGCACCGATCGAAGAAGCGTGTGACGAAGCATTTGCAGGGAAAATGATGGGAGACGGTTATCTGGTTCGCCCGGAAGAGGGAATGGCTTATGCGCCTGAAGATGCAACTGTATCTTTTATCTTCCCATCAAAACATGCAGTTGGTCTGACTAGTGATGACGGAACCGAATATCTGCTTCACATTGGCGTGGATACTGTAAATCTGGATGGAAAAGGATTCGAAACTTTTGTAAATGACGGAGACCGAGTAAAAAAGGGTGACAAACTGATAGGTTTTGATATAAAATATATCCAAGAGCATGCAAAATCCGATGAATGTATGGTTGTATTTACAAGTCTTCAGGAAGGTGAAGAGATCAGAATGTCTAAGAGCGGAAAAGTAGAGAAGCTTGAGAAGACAGCAGAAATCGTAAGCTTGAATTAAGAGAAAGAGAGGCTCCGGGGGGATGTATCGAGTCATTAAAGTTCTGAATAATAATGGGATTCTTGTATATCATGTTGAGACAGGGAAGGAGATGATCCTTCTCGGAAACGGTGTGGGATTTGGAAAGAAACCTACAGAACAGATCGAGAAACTTCCCGGAGCCAAAGTATATTCCCTTGTCACAAGAAGAAAGCAGGAGTCTGTTCTGAAAACAGTCAATGGAATCCGCCCGGAGTTTATTGAGGCAACAGGAAAGATCATTGAAGAAGCAGAGAACGTGTTTCAGAAGATCAATCATGAGATGCTGCTTCCGTTGGCAGATCATATTGCGCTTGCAGCGAAGAGAGCGAAGGAGAACCGCCAGCTTCCGAATCCATTTACACCGGATATCCGTGTGTTGTTTGGAGAGGAGTATCAAGTGGCCCTGAAAGGGCGGGAAATTATACAGCAGCTGACAGGATATGAAATCTCAGAGGATGAAGTCGGATTCATTACGCTACATATCCATGCAGGTCTTTCAGATGAGGCAGTATCCCAGACTCTGGATGCGACCAGAATTGTAAATGAAGGGATTGCCATGATTGAACAGGAATTCGATCAGAAGCTGGAGAGCGGCTCACTTGGGTGTACACGTCTGATGAGCCATATGTATTATATGATTCTGAGAACCCGTAAAGGCGAAGGGACGAATGCAGACTTTAATGATTTTATTTTTCAGAATTACCCAAGGACCGGAGAGGCGGCGAAGAAAGTGTGTGACTATATGTCCAGACAGCTGAAACAGCCGGTCGCAAAAGAAGAGATCGGATTTCTTGCAATCCATATCCAGCGGGTTATCTCGCCAGATACGGTATGACCGTGTGCTCTTGAAATACTGTATACTATGATATATAGTAGTGGATAAGAGCGAAAGGAGAATCCGCAGAATGTATAAGATTCTAATCATAGAAGATGACCTTGTGATGGCAGGGGCAATTAAAAAAGAGATGGAAGCGTGGGGAAATGAAGCACGTTATGTGGAAGATTTTGCAAAGGTTCTTGAGATATTTGCAGAGTACGGTCCACATCTGGTGCTTTTGGATATCACGCTTCCTTTTTATAATGGATACCACTGGTGCAGCGAGATCCGTAAGATATCGAGCGTTCCGGTGATCTTTATCTCTTCAGCAGCGGATAATATGAATATTATCATGGCGATGAATATGGGCGGAGATGACTTTGTGGCAAAACCATTTGACTTAAGTGTACTGACAGCGAAGATTCAGGCTCTGCTGAGAAGAACGTATGATTTGTCAGGAAAAGTGCCGATGCTGGAACATAGAGGAGCAATCCTGAACCTTTATGATACAACAATGACTTATAATGGAGAAAAGATTGAGTTGACAAAGAATGAATTTCGCATCTTACAGACATTGATGGAGAATAAAGGACGCGTGGTCAGCAGAGACACGCTGATGACAAAGCTGTGGGAGACAGACAATTATATCGAAGAGAATACATTGACAGTCAATGTCGGAAGACTTCGGAAAAAGCTGGAAAAAGCGGGACTGGAAGGCTTTATCAAGACGAAAGTCGGCGGTGGATATATCATCGAGAAGGAGTAAAAATGTTTTTACAATATTTGAAAAGAATCCGATTTGTGCTTCTGTGGAGTTTGCTGTGTGCGGGAATCTTTTTCCTGATTTTTGTGTTGGAAGAGATTAATCTGAAGGCAGCGGTTTATCCGACAGTGTTGTGTCTGGCGTTTGGATTACTTTTTTTACTTTGTGGATATTTGCGGTATAAGAAAACCAGGCAGAAGCTGGAGCATTTGCTGCAAGGAGAAGGACCTTATGAGGATTCGCTTCCGGTGGCACAAGATGGGATTGAGTCAGGATATCAGGAACTGATCAGGAAAGAAGAACAACAGCAAAGAAAAGAACATGCCAGATGGGAGAAGTCCGGTCAGGACATGGAGGACTATTATGCAACCTGGGTGCATCAGATCAAGGCACCGATTGCTGTGATGAATGTATTACTCCAGCAGGAAGATACCGAGACGAATCAGAATTTGAAAGCTGAACTGTTCCGGGTGGAGCAGTATGTGGAGATGGCACTTGGGTATGTGCGTCTTGACAGTGGCACGAAGGATCTAGTGATCGCACGGTATCCTTTGGATGAAATTGTAAGAAAATCGATCCGTAAATATGCAGGACAGTTTATTCGAAGGAGAATCCGTCTGATCTATGAAGGGACAGACCAGATTGTGCTGACGGATGAGAAATGGCTTTCGTTTATTATTGAACAGTTGTTATCCAATGCAGTGAAGTATACGCTGAAAGGAACAGTGACGATCACTGTCAGTGAAGAAAAGAAACTGACGGTTACAGATACCGGAATGGGAATTGCACCGGAAGATCTGCCGAGAATCTTTGAAAAAGGATATACGGGATATAATGGAAGAATGGAACGGAAATCAACGGGAATCGGTCTGTATCTGAGTCAGATGGCGGCAAAGAAACTGGGGCATCAGATTACAGTTGAGTCAAAGTTGGGGGAAGGCAGCAGTTTTACAATAGATCTGGCAGAGTATCCGTTGAGAGCAGAGTAAATCACTAAATCACACAGAGAGAAGCAAGTGACAAAATTGTCACATCAGACAGCTGGAATGTCACAGAAATCAATGTTGGCATTCTGGCTGTATTGCTATACTGAGGATGTTGAAAGAAAGAAGAGGAGGTCGTAAGAAATGACAGTTTTGGAAGTAGAAAATTTGAAAAAAATATACCGTCCCCGTTTTGGCGGTAATCAGGTACAGGCACTCTCTAAGGTGACATTCTCAGTAGAAGAGGGCGAATATGTAGCAATCATGGGAGAGAGTGGCTCGGGGAAGACGACATTACTGAACATGCTGGCAGCATTGGATAAACCAACTGAAGGGGAAGTTTATCTGGATGGAAAACCGTTATCAGCAATCCGTGAGAAGGATCTGTCCAAGTTCAGGAGAGATCATCTTGGGTTTGTATTTCAGGATTTCAATCTTTTGGATACATTTAATCTAAAGGACAATATCTTACTGCCATTGGTACTGCAGGGAGTTGATTACAGGAAAATGAATGTCAGGATGATGCCAATCGTGAAAGAACTTGGAATTGCAGGACTTCTGGAGAAGTATCCGTATGAAGTATCAGGAGGACAGAAGCAGCGTGCAGCAGTGGCGAGAGCGCTGATCACAGATCCGAGACTGAGCCTGGCGGATGAGCCGACCGGGGCACTCGATTCGAAATCAACGGATGAATTGCTCGGGGTATTTGAGCGGATCAATCAATCGGGACAGACGATCCTTATGGTAACACATTCTGTCAAAGCAGCGAGCAAGGCCGGGAGAGTGTTATTTATTAAAGACGGAGAAGTTTTCCACCAGGTATATAAAGGCGAACAGACAGATGAACAGTTCTATCAGAATATCTCAGCGACACTTACAATGCTTGCGACAGGTGGTGAGAGACGATGAAAAGTGGACTTTATCTGAAACTTTCCGTTAATGGAATTAAGAAAAATAAGAAGCTGTATCTTCCGTATTTGATCACATGTATCTGTATGGTTATGATGTTCTATCTGATCGATTATCTTGCAGTGAGTCCGCAGTTTGCCCAGATCAAAGGTGGGGATACTATGCAGATGATCCTTGGATTTGGTTCCGGTGTGATCGCAATCTTTTCGCTGATCCTTCTGTATTACACGAATTCATTTCTGATCCGCAGACGACAGAGAGAGTTTGGGTTGTATCACATCCTTGGAATGGGAAAAATTGACCTTGTAAAAATCATGGTTCTTGAGAATCTGATCATCAGTGTTCTGACGATTGCAGGAGGAATCGTGGGAGGAATCCTGTTCTCTAAATTAGGGGAACTTCTGGCAGCGAAGATACTTGGAAGTAATGCCGGACTTTCTATGAAAATCAGTGTTCCGGCACTTGTGGCTACGGCACTGTTATTCCTGGTCATTTTTGCATTAATCATGCTTCGGATGATCGTGTCCGTCTATCGGTTAAAACCTGTAGAACTTTTAAAAAGTGAAAAGACAGGAGAGAAACCTCCGAAGGCAAACTGGATCTTTGCAGTACTCGGGTTGCTTCTGCTTGGTGTGGCTTATTATTTATCCCTGACAATCAAAGATCCGCTTGTAGCGATGATCTGGTTTGTGGTTGCCGTCGTGCTGGTAATCCTTGCAACGTATCTGTTATTTATTGCCGGCTCGGTCACATTTTGTAAAATAATGCAGAAAAAGAAAGGATATTATTATAAAACAAATCATTTTATTTCACTTTCATCCATGATTTACCGTATGAAACGAAATGGGGCAGGATTAGCGTCTATTTGTATTCTGTCCACAATGGTTCTGGTTATGGTATCTTCTACAACCAGCCTGTATCTGAGTATGGAACATGGCTTGAATCTTCGATATCCGAAATCTGTCCAGATTGAGATGTACACGAAACCGGAGCAGACGGAAGAAATGAAAGAGAATCAGAATGGACAGATTATAGAGCTTGTACAGAAGGTTTTGAAAGAACATAACCAGACCGCGGAGAATCCGGAGAATTACCGGATGCTTACAGTCAGTGGAATTGTTTCAAAAAATGAAATCTATTTTAATCCGGAGAATGCTCCGGGAGTCAATGAAGTGAATACATTTGATCATTTAAAAATGTTCTATGCTCTGCCGTTGGAAGCGTATAATCGGATCATGGGGACGAATCTGGAGCTTGCTTCCGGGGAAGCGTATCTGTATGCGAAAGATTCCGATTTCCCCTATGATCAGATCACGGTGGAGAATTCCGGGACATGGAGGATTAAAGGACATTTGGATAAAATGATTTCAAATGGAAATAATATGGCAAATATGAACAGCAGCTTCTATCTGGTGGTTTCCGGACTGGAAGATATAAAAGCTTTGGAAGAAGGAAATGTTTCCGTTTACGGTGTCAATGGTTCTTATGAGAAATGGTACTACAATTTTGATCTGTCCTGTGGAGATGAAGAGCAGATCCAGATTCAAAACGAGATTGACAAGAAAATCAATGCATTGGCTGAACAGGAATCAGAGGAATCAGATACCCTATTTTTTGGAGCTTCTACAGACAGCAGAGCCGCATCAAGAGCTGATTACCAGGCTTTGTACGGCGGTCTGTTCTTCCTTGGAATCCTTCTTGGAGTCGTATTCATTCTTGGAATGGTGCTGATCATTTATTATAAACAGATTACAGAAGGCTATGAGGATCAGGACAGATTCCAGATTCTGATGAAAGTGGGGATGACACAGAAAGAAGTGCGTCAGACGATCAATTCTCAGGTAATGACAGTATTCTTCCTGCCTCTTGTGGCTGCCGGAATTCATACGGCATTTGCATTTCCAATGATAGAAAAAATGGTGCATCTGCTTGCTTTTTCTGACAGAAAATTCCTGATTCTGGTGACAGTGTGCTCCTATTTAGTATTTGCATTATTCTATATCATTGTCTACATGGTGACTTCGAAACAGTATTACAAAATTGTTAGCGGAAAACAGGAAGAAAGTCTTTTTTCTTAATTCAAAGAGTGATAGAATAGAATTATCAGAAAAAGGAGGACTTGCTTATGATGGATCACACAATTATTACAATTGGAAGACAGTTCGGAAGTGGCGGTCATGAAGTAGGAAACAGACTGGCAGAGAGACTGAACATTCCTCTTTACGATCACAATCTGATTCGAATGGCAGCAAGAGATCTTGGAATTTCGAACGAAGATGCTGGAAGAGTAGATGAGACGAGACTTGGAAATGTGTTATCAAGCTATTATATTGGAATGGGTGATTATACTACATTTATGCTCAGTCCGGAAGTGGAGAAACCATTAAGTGATCAACTTTTTGACGCACAGTCAGCAATCATCCGCAAGCTGGCGGAACGCGGACCGGGAATCTTCGTGGGACGCTGCGCAGATTATGTTCTTGGGGATTATTCAAATGTTGTGAATACATTTATCTATGCTTATAAGGATGATAGAATCAATCGAATCATGGATATCTATAAGCTTTCCGAGAAAGAGGCTGTAGATAAGATTAAGAAGATTGACAGAGAGAGACGCCTGTATTATGAAGGTAGAACAGACCGTAAGTGGGGCAGTATTGAAGCGAATGCAATTCTGCTGAATTCAAGTCTTCTTGGAATCGATGGTGCGGTAGATGCACTTGAGGCGATTTATCATAAGTGGGAAAACAGATAACAAAATAAGCAGAAAAAATGAAATAATTAACAAAAATTAAGAGGGTGTCGTTTAGTGCGACACCCTCTTTGCTACGTCTTTATTCTGGAATCTGTATTTATTTCATCATGCCGGCAAGAATCTGATTGACTTCTTTACCATCAGCTTTGCCTTTTACCTTCGGCATGAGTTCTTTCATGATCTTACCTTTATCCTTTGCTGTAGGAGCATCGATACCAAGATCTGCAAGAACGGATGTGATCACTGCTTTGATCTCATCTTCGCTCATCATCTTTGGTGCATATTCTTCAAGAACAGCAAGACGCTTCTGAGCCTCTTCAATCAGATCTGTACGATCTTCAGGTGTCATATCAATTGTTTCTTTTAACTGTTTGATTTCTTTTAAGATTACCTGTCCTTCTTCCTCTTCTGTCAGGTCGGCACGTTTGTCGATAGCTTTATTCTTCAGAGAGGAGAGCAGAAAGGAAAGTGCGGCTTTTCGTTCTTTGTCTCCTGCCTTCATTGCAGCGACCATAGCGCTTCTGATTTCATCAATTTTGCTCATTTTAGAGTCCTCCTTATAATTTAATATGCTTGAAATAGTTACAATTATTGAAAAGAGCGGATTGCTCTTGATTCATAAGATAAATTTTAGCAGATGGTGGTTTATATTGCAAGAGTGCACTCTGTTTTGTGAAAATATATGAAAAAAATGCATGAAAAGTATAAAAAATCAGAAAATTTACGAAAAGTAAAAATATAGGTTGACAATATTTGGCTCGAGGAGTAAACTACGTGACATAAAAGCAAAGGCGCTTTGAGAAACAGATCTCAGAGTGCCTTTTTCTTTTAATAAAATATGGTACCTATAAGATTTGCCGCGAACAGCAGCAAGTCTCAATGACACAAAGGCGTGTCTTACAGAAAGAACCGATTCAGGGGGATGGTTCAACGAAACTGTAAGATACGTCTTTTTAGTTTCTAGGTATGAGGAGGAAGTAGTATGACACAAGAAATTATTACTCAGATTACAGACACAGTCGGAACAGAAGTGTTCGGCATCTGGTTCCTGATCGGAGCTGCATTTGTATTCTTTATGCAGGCGGGATTCGCTATGGTAGAGACAGGATTCACCAGAGCAAAGAATGCCGGTAACATTATCATGAAGAATCTGATGGATTTTTGTATTGGAACAATCGTGTTTATTTTCCTTGGATTTGGATTGTTACTCGGGGAAGATGCACTTGGCGGACTGGTAGGAGTTCCAACACTTGGAATCTTTACAGATTATGCAAACTTTGACTGGTCTAATTTTGTATTCAACCTGGTTTTCTGTGCGACAGCAGCAACAATCGTATCAGGAGCTATGGCAGAAAGAACAAAGTTTCTTTCCTATTGTATTTATTCCGCAATGATCTCCGCAGTTGTGTATCCGATCGAAGCACACTGGATCTGGGGAGGCGGATGGCTTTCACAGCTTGGCTTCCATGATTTTGCAGGATCTTGTGCAATCCACATGGTAGGTGGAGTAACAGCATTTATCGGAGCTGCAATGGAAGGAGCCAGAATTGGTAAATTCTCAAGAGATAAGAATGGAAAAGTAACAAAAGTCCACGCATTTCCAGGACATAACCTCGTAATAGGTGCTCTTGGATGTTTCATCCTCTGGTTTGGATGGTATGGATTCAACGGTGCGGCAGCAACAACAGGCCCACAGCTTGCATCTATTTTTATGACAACAACAATCGCACCGGCAACAGCAACCGTTGTATGTATGATCTTCACATGGCTTCGTTATGGAAAACCAGATGTGTCTATGTGTCTGAATGCATCCCTCGCAGGTCTGGTAGCAATCACAGCACCTTGTGATGTGACAGATGGATTAGGAGCACTGATCATTGGAGCAGTTGCAGGAGTTCTCGTAGTATTTGGCGTTTGGTTCTGTGATAATGTAGTGCATGTAGATGACCCGGTTGGTGCCGTAGCAGTTCATTGCTTAAATGGTATCTGGGGAACAATCGCAGTTGGTCTTTTTGCAACAACAAATGCGCCGGAAAGCACACTGAAAGGTCTGTTCTACGGCGGTGGATTCGGACTTCTCGGAACACAGCTTCTTGGTGTAGTAACAGTTCTTGCTTGGACAGTTGTAACAATGACAATTATCTTCAAAGTAATCGATATGACAATTGGACTTCGTGTTTCAGAGGAAGAAGAGATTGTTGGTCTGGATTCCAAGGAGCATGGTCTTGCATCAGCATATGCAGGATTCAGCATCATGGATATTACAGAAGGTGCAATGAATGAAAATGAAAACACAGATCTTGGTGTAGCAGATTATGACGCAGCATCTCCAATCCAGAGAGCAGCAGCTGTACCTGTAGCCGGACCGGTAGATGCAGATACAGGAATGCATAAAGTAGTTATTATCGCAAAGCTTTCCAAGTATGACAGGCTGAAATCAGCGTTGAACAATCTTGGTGTTACAGGAATGACAGTTACCCAGGTTATGGGATGCGGTATCCAGAAAGGTGCCGGCGAGAAATATCGTGGAGTTGAGATGGACGTTACTGTTCTGCCAAAGGTAAAAGTAGAAGTTATCGTTGGAAATATTCCGGTTGAGAAAGTCATCGAAACAGCATCCAAGACACTGTATACAGGACATGTCGGTGATGGTAAGATCTTTGTATACAACGTGCAGAAAGTAGTAAAAGTACGTACAGGAGAAGAAGATCTCGAAGCATTGAAAGATGTAGAATAATACTTGATAAAAAAAATAATCTCCCAAAAGCAGTAAAGACTGTTTTTCCGGAGATTATTTTTTATGATTATTGAACGATTTTTTGAATAATTTTTTTTTATAAATAAGATTGAAATCTTATATACTACTATATTTAATAAGAAGTAACAGCGTAAAAAACAACACAGGATGGTAAAAATTACCTAAAAATTTTTTAGATTATCATATAATTTGAAAAGAAAAATGTGAAAAAAATACTATTTTATGTAAAGAGAGTTAAATAAATATAAAATTTTTCTTTAAAAAGCTAAAAAAATGTGATATAGTGTAATACAAACATATGATATTGAAATTCAGGAGGGAAAATTAAGAATGAACAATTATATGTATCTGGTTCCAGTTGCAGCTGTCATTGCTCTTCTTTTTGCAGCATATCTTGCAGCAAAGGTTAGCAGACAGGATGCCGGAACAGAAAGAATGAAGGAAATTGCCGGTGCAATCGCAGATGGTGCACGTGCTTTCCTGACAGCAGAGTACAAGATCCTTATTGTATTCGTAGTAGTACTTTTCGTACTGATCGGATTAGGAGTAGGTAACTGGGTAACAGCAGTTTGCTTCGTAGTAGGTGCTCTGTTCTCAACAATCGCAGGTTACTGCGGAATGACAGTTGCTACTAAGGCAAATGTCAGAACAGCTAACGCAGCTAAAGAGAGCGGAATGAACAAAGCTCTTTCCATCGCATTTTCAGGTGGTGCCGTTATGGGTATGTGTGTTGCTGGACTTGGTGCACTTGGTGTCAGCCTTGTGTACATCGTAACTAAGAATGTAGATGTATTATTCGGATTCAGCCTTGGTGCTTCTTCCATCGCATTGTTTGCACGTGTTGGTGGTGGTATCTATACAAAGGCAGCAGACGTTGGAGCTGACCTTGTAGGTAAAGTAGAAGCAGGTATCCCGGAAGATGATCCGCGTAACCCGGCTGTTATTGCTGACAACGTTGGAGATAACGTAGGTGACGTAGCAGGTATGGGAGCTGACCTTTTCGAGTCTTACTGTGGATCTCTGATCTCAGCACTGACACTTGGTGTTGCAGTAAGCGAAGTTTCAGGAGTATTATTCCCACTTGCAATCGCAGGATGTGGTCTGATCGCTTCTATCCTTGGAACATTCTTCGTAAGAGGCGGAGAGAACACAAATCCTCAGAAAGCTCTTACAAAAGGAAGCTATGCTTCTTCAGCAATCGTAATCATTGCTTCTTTAGCACTTAGCTGGGTGCTTTTCGGAAACATGAACGCAGCAATCGCAGTCATCGCTGGTCTGATTGTCGGCGTTATCATTGGTAATATTACAGAGTACTACACATCTGCAGATTACAAACCGGTTCAGGGAATCGGAGAGCAGTCTGAGACAGGTGCAGCTACAACAATCATCAGTGGTCTTGCAGTTGGTATGAAATCAACAGCTATCCCGCTGCTTCTGATCTGTGTAGGTATTTTTGTTTCTTATAATGTATTTGGTCTGTATGGAATTGCTCTTGCGGCAGTTGGTATGCTTTCTACAACAGGAATCACTGTTGCAGTTGATGCATATGGTCCGATCGCAGACAACGCTGGTGGTATCGCAGAGATGTCCGGTCTTGATGAGTCCGTTCGTGACATTACAGACAAGCTTGACTCTGTAGGTAATACAACAGCAGCTATGGGTAAAGGATTTGCTATCGGTTCTGCAGCACTTACAGCTCTTGCGCTGTTCGTATCTTATGCAGAGACAGTAGGTCTGAAATCCATCAACCTTCTTGACTACAAAGTAATCATCGGTATCTTCATCGGTGGTATGCTTACATTCCTGTTCTCTGCATTTACAATGGAGTCAGTATCTAAAGCAGCATACAAGATGATCGAGGAAGTTAGACGTCAGTTCCGTGAGAAACCGGGCATCATGAAAGGTGAGGAGAAACCGGACTACAAGTCATGTGTAGGAATTTCTACAACAGCAGCTCTTCACGAGATGCTTCTCCCAGGAGTTATGGCAGTAGCAGCTCCATTGGTTGTAGGTATCGTTCTTGGCGTTGAGGCTCTTGGCGGACTTCTTGCAGGAGCTCTTGTAACAGGAGTTCTTATGGCAATCTTCATGTCCAACGCAGGTGGAGCATGGGATAACGCTAAGAAGTACATCGAGACAGGACATCACGGTGGAAAAGGAAGCGAGGCTCACAAAGCAGCCGTTGTTGGTGATACAGTAGGAGATCCGTTCAAGGATACTTCAGGACCGTCAATCAACATCCTGATCAAACTTATGACAGTAGTATCTCTCGTATTCGCACCATTATTCTTATCAATTGGTGGATTACTGTAATACCTATTATGAGATTAAAGAAACGAGGCATTGAAAAATGTCTCGTTTTTTTACGCAATTAACAATATCGGTCTCTCTTTTTATGAAGCTGGTTCTCTAATGGAACGATGCTGACATATTCTGCGTTGTTTTCTTCGATACATGTTCTGACAGCTTCGATATCATCAGGATGTATCAGAAGTGCCATTCCACAGGCGGCTTTGCCATCTGTCGCCCGAGGGGCCGGTGCGATACGATTCGGGATATCGTGATCGCACAGAAGCTCGTGGAGCATCATCCCCTGGGTGTGATTATCAAAGAGTATGTAATAGCGGATATGTTCGTTTTTATCTTCCATTATTTGCTTAACATCTCCACAAATGCACCGATTCTTGTGCGGAGCTGTTCAGCATCTGTATCGGTGTAATCTGTTTCCAGAGAGAGAACCGGAATATTCTTTTCTTTTAATGCTTCAGCAACTGCGCGTTTCTCTGTATCATACAGGCAGCAGAACATGAGGCTGCAGTCGATGACTCCATCTACCTGGTATTCATCTACCATGCGGAGAATGTCATCGATACGTCCGGTGTTCGGTGTGAAGCAAGCACAGTTTGTCTTCATGTAACGTCTGGACAGATTCATGAACTGCTCGTCCAGTGTCTCGCCAGATTCATCAACAAGGTTTTCGAAGTATCTTGTTCCGGTACACATCTCTTCACAGACAACAGCAGCGCCGCTTGTCTCAATGATGTTGTGTAATTTCCAGTTTGGAACTGCAAGAGGTGTTCCTGTGATCAGGATACGTTTTGTTCCTTCCGGAACGACAGATACACCATCTTTGATGCGCTGCTCCAGTTCGTCAGCCAGGCGGTTACACATCTGAGCACAACGTACCGGATCATCAAAGAAAGAAATCTGAGTCATAAGCAGAGCATCACGTCCGGAGATTGGCAGACATTTTGACTTTCTGCAATCATAAACTCTCTGCATTGCTTTTCGTTTTTCGTTACAGATTTTGATTGCCTCAGCAAGTTTTTCCGGTGTTACTTTGTTACCAGTGAAATCTTCTACAACTTTTGCAAAATCAGCAATTTCATCTTTCCATTTTACAATATCTTTTTCGCGTTTCATCTGAGGAACGTCCATAATATGCATCGGAACGTCTTTCCCAAGAATTTCATAAGCTTTCTTTTTGCCATCGCATGTAGTTTCCCCGACATACATGTCTGCAATACGGAAGAATGGGCAGGTACGTCCAAGTCTTGCACCAACAGAAGCTTTTACAAGCGGGCACATATTTTTCGGCAGGACTTTTTCTCCGTCCGGAACCCAGAACTGGGAACCACCACAGAGTCCGGTCACAATACCATTAGCAGCGATGATAACTTCATCTGGTACATATACGCAAAATGTTCCGAATACTTTGCGTCCTTTTTTCTGCTCCTCAATTAATTCAGCCGGGCGGATACCATGTACCTCAGCAATGACCATATCCCAGAAATCCATTGCTTTCGGTCGGTTCTCCTGTGTCATAAATACATCCCCAACTGCTGTTGGAAGAACCTGACAGAGATTGTCGTGATTATTGATATCCATTCCAAGGTCTTCCCACATTTTTACATAATCAGCCATGTTCATTTTCCTCCTCTTTGACATTGACTCTTTGATTGTTAGAATCAAACATACATTACGATTAATCCTATGTAATTATTGTAAGAAATAACGAATGAGTTAGTCAATGCATACGTAAGATTGTGCAAAATAACTATAAACAATGAACTTTTATAGAAAAAATAAATAGGTTAGCTTTGGCTTACATAGCCTTGAAACACAACATTTTTTGTGTTAATATAAAAAACGGAACATATTTTTGTATTTAATATCGAAGAGAGGTAATAAACGTGACAAAAGTTGACATTATATCTGGATTCCTTGGAGCCGGAAAGACTACATTTATTAAAGAACTGATTGAAAAAGTTTTCGCAGGCGAGAAGCTTGTGCTGATTGAAAATGAATTTGGTGAGATTGGTATTGACGGTGGATTTCTTCAGGATGCAGGAATCGAGATTACTGAAATGAACTCAGGCTGCATCTGCTGTACACTGGTCGGAGATTTTAGTGTAGCACTTAAAAAAGTACTGGATGAGTATCACCCGGATCACGTAATTATTGAGCCATCAGGAGTCGGCAAACTTTCTGATGTTGCAGCAGCGATTGAAAATGTAAAAGAAGATGCAGACATTGAAATAGAAGGAAGAATTACAGTTGTAGATGGAAAGAAAGCGAAAATGTATCTGGACAACTTTGGAGAGTTTTTCGAGAACCAGGTAGAGCATGCATCGACAATCGTAATCAGTAGAACTCAGAATATGACAGACGAGAAGATAGAGGCTTGTGTACATCTTTTAAGAGAGAAGAATGACAAGGCTACAATCATTTCCACACCGTGGGATCAGTTGAGCGGAGACGCAATCCGTCACGCTCTCGAGCACGGCGC
>OLPF01001676.1_pt1 | contig 17238 bp, 15 predicted proteins | sample 1673121 | NCBI WGS metagenome assembly OLPF01 (sample SAMEA3136756, study PRJEB25190) | human gut metagenome
TCGTATTCGCCACCATGATGTATTCAATGAGCAAGGTAAAAAAGGACAATCCCATTGATGCGCTTAAAAACGAAAATCTGTAAAAAAGAGGTGAAAGAATATGTATAACTGCGAAAAAACCGCACGCCGGCAGAATAAATGGATTTCTCTTATGATCTGCTGGCTGACCATTCTCGGCGGATACCTTTTGATCCGTATGGTCTTTCTTATATTCGGGTTGCAGCTGCACCTGACTGCTCAGGGAACCTGCCTTGTGTTGCTTCCTTTTATCTTCGGTGCGCTGTATTTACGGAAGTGTTGCAAAAAGCAAAAACCGTGGTTTTATTTACTCGGACTCCTGCTTCCTGCCGTTGCCGAGAAGCTGACGCTGTATTTCCTCGGCGCGTATCTGTGCGGGGTTAGTCCATTCCGTGTCACAGCGGTCATGGAGGCAATCGGAAGGGTCGAACCGTATGCGGTACTCTTTACACGGATGCCCATGCGGTACGCAGTCAACCTGCTGTTCTTTAACGGGACATATATTCTTTGCGGCATCGCCTTCTCTGCACTCTGCTTTTTGGGCTTATACTCCCTGCAAAAGAAAACAGCAGATGCGTGATACAACCATCTGTGAGCAAGCCCCGTCAGAAACACCAAAAACTTCAAGCGAAGTCATTCATGCTTTGAAAAACAGGAATAGCTTAAACACATAAGGCAGCAAAAAGCAGTGCAATCCGGTAGGGGCACTGCTTTTTCGTTACAAATTCTGTCTTAATCATTTTCCTTATATATGGTTTTTGCTGATATAATTGGTTAAAACACATCACCGCGCTTCGTCTTAATACTTCCGCTTTTCGAGGAAAGCTTCTTTCGCCTGCAGCGTATCTCCGCTCATATCGGCATACAAAAAGAGACGAGACGACGGCAATCCCTCCTGCTTCGTCGAGCTTAATCATATAAGGAAACGAACTATCGGGCAACATCTTTTCGCTGAAGGCTCGATGCAAAAACGCTCTGTTAATATAGCAAAAACACCATATTTAGTCATTTTGCTCTCGCAAATCTACTATATATTGATTTTCTCATTGACTTTTGCAACTGCATCATGTATACTGATAGTACAAGACTCTTAAATCGGAGGTGATGAAATGATCGGCAGCTTGCAGAAGGTGACATCACTGGATTTTCCGGGTAAAGTCGCCTGTACGGTTTTTCTGACGGGCTGCAATCTCCGCTGCCCTTACTGCCATAATCCCGAGCTTGTTTTGCCGCGAAATAACTGAAAACCCGTTTCGGAAAATGAGCTGTTTGAGTTCCTTTTTTCCCGAAAGGGTAAGCTGGACGGTGTTTGCATCACCGGCGGCGAGCCGACGCTATACCCAAGCCTGCCCGATCTGATTCGCCGTATCAGGGAGATGGGTTTTCTTGTTAAGCTGGACAGCAACGGTACCCTCCCTGAAATGCTTGAACATCTTCTGCGCGAAGAGCTGCTTGATTATGTGGCAATCGATATCAAGAACGCTCCCTCACGGTATGCAGAAATCTGCGGTGCAGATGTAATTGAACAGGCTAAAAAAAGTGCTGCACTGCTGAAAAACAGCAATATCGACTATGAGTTCCGTACAACGGTTTGCCATCCCTTTCATTCGCCAAAATGCATGGAGGAAATCGGGCAATGGCTTCGAAATGCAAAACAGTATTATATCCAGCCGTTTGTCGATTCCGGTAATCTGCTCGGCAGTGGGATATCAGCTATGGCAAAGCCGGAGCTTGAGGCATTGCTGAGTGCCGTAAAACCGTATATACCCGCCGCAGAGCTGCGTGGTGTGTGAACGATAAAACAATACAATAAACAGAGGAGAATAGCTATGTATACAGTCATCCGGCAGAAGTGCCGAGTTTAATTTGACCCGTATATCTCACGCCATTACCAAGGCGTTTGATGCAACCGGTATTCCTTACAGTCCCGATGTGATCAACCTGCTGTCCCTTCAGGTGACGGCGGATTTTGCTCCTAAGGTGAATGATGATACGATCGATGTCGAATCCATTCAGGACAGCGTTGAAAAAACGCTGCAGAGAGCCGGGTACGACAAGGTTGCCAAGGCATATATCCTGTACCGCAAAAACCGCGAAAAGCTCCGTAATATGAGTTCCACCATATTGGACTACAAGGGGCTTGTGGACGGCTATCTGAAGGTTTCCGACTGGCGAGTAAAAGAAAACTCTACCGTCACCTATTCTGTGGGCGGACTGATTCTCTCCAATTCCGGAGCCATCACCGCAAACTACTGGCTCAGTAAAATCTACGATGAAGAAATCGCCGACGCGCACCGCAACGCCGATCTGCATCTGCATGATCTCTCCATGCTAACCGGTTACTGTGCCGGCTGGAGTCTTAAGCAGCTCATCCAGGAGGGACTCGGCGGTATTCCCGGCAAAATCACCTCCGCACCGGTTAAGCATTTGGCGACGCTGTGCAATCAAATGGTCAACTTCCTCGGCATTATGCAAAATGAATGGGCAGGTGCACAGGCGTTTTCGAGCTTTGACACCTATCTCGCTCCCTTTGTCCGCACGGACAAACTGACCTATAACGAAGTTAAGCATTGTATCGAAAGCTTTGTATACGGTGTCAATACGCCCAGCCGCTGGGGCACGCAGGCACCCTTCACCAATATTACTCTTGACTGGACCGTGCCGGCGGACCTTGCCGATCAGCCCTGCATCGTCGGCGGCAAGCCGATGGACTTCACCTACGGTGACTGCAAGGCTGAGATGGATATGATCAACCGCGCCTTTATCGAGGTTATGATCGAGGGCGACGCCAACGGCCGCGGCTTCCAGTATCCCATCCCCACCTATTCCATCACCAAGGATTTTGATTGGAGCGAAACCGAAAACAACCGTCTGTTATTTGAGATGACGGCGAAATTCGGCACGCCCTATTTTTCCAACTACATCAATTCGGATATGGAGCCGTCCGATGTGCGCAGTATGTGCTGCCGTCTGCGGCTTGATTTGCGCGAGCTACGCAAAAAGTCCGGCGGCTTTTTCGGCAGCGGCGAATCCACCGGCTCCATCGGCGTCGTTACCGTCAATATGCCGCGCATCGCCTATCTCTCGGCAGACGAGGGAGAGTTCTTTGCCCGTCTTGACCGGATGATGGATATTGCCGCGCGCAGTCTGAAAATCAAACGCACGACAGTCGGCAAGCTGATGGAAGAAGGACTTTATCCGTATACTAAACGGTATCTCGGCAGCTTTGACAATCACTTCTCGACCATCGGACTCCTCGGTATGAACGAGGCCGGGCTGAACGCCGCTTGGCTGCGCAAGGATCTGACCCATGAAGAGACGCAGGAATTTGCCGTCCGTGTTCTCAATCATATGCGCGAGCGTCTGTCGGATTATCAGGATTCGTCGGTTTGCGATGCAGACGGATATATTCTGTATACCACAGCCACCTGTCCGAATTGCCGTGCTGTCAAGCCGCTTTTGGAAAAATCCGGACTTTGTTATACGGAACGGGATGTAGATGAATATATTGAGGAGGCAACGGCTCTGGGACTCAGGCAGGCGCCCATTCTTGCTGTTCAATCGGGAAATAAAACCGTGTTATACACCGGCGTAGCGCAAATCAAAGCTTTGCTCAAGGAGTTGTCGTTATGACCGACATAGCGGTGATCGGCGGAGGACCTGCGGGTCTTACCGCCGCCCTGTATGCCGCAAGAACCGGAAAGTCCGTGACGGTGTATGAACGGGAATGCATCGGAGGGCAGATAACACGCGCGCCGCAGGTAGAAAACTACCCAGGCACCGGAAGGGTATCCGGCCTGCAGCTCGGCGACAGTATGGCGGCACAGGCAGAGGCGGCAGGTGCCGTGATAAGCCTTACGGATGTACAAAAGATAGTAAAAGAAACTTCGGGAATTTTTCGGCTGGATACAGACGACTGCGAATGCTATGCCAAAGCCGTTATCTACGCCTGCGGTGCGCAGCCGAGAACACTCGGATTGCCCGGAGAAGCAGAGCTTGTCGGTCACGGCATCAGCTATTGTGCACTGTGCGATGGCAGCTTTTTTAAAGACCAGGATGTGACCGTAGTCGGAGGAGGAAATTCTGCCTTTGATGATGCATTGCTGTTGAGTGAACGATGCCATCATGTAACACTGATTCATCGGAGAAGCAGCTTCCGTGCCGAGCAGATTCTTGTTGATAGAGTGAAACAGCGCAAAAACATATCTCTTTTGACCGACACGACCGTTTCGGAGTTGATACAGGAAAACGGACAATTAACAGGCTTAAAACTGAAAAGCGAAAGCGTAAAAAACGAAACGCTGCCGGTATCCGGGCTGTTCGCTGCCCTCGGCAGACTGCCGGACACACAAGTGCTCATCGGTCTTGCTGCGCTTGACGAAAACGGCTATGTGTTTACTGATGAAAAAATGGCAGTCCCCGAAACACCCGGATTGTTTGCCGCCGGAGACTGCCGCATAAAAAGTGTTCGTCAACTCACGACTGCTGTTTCCGACGGCACAGTTGCCGCAGTTTCCGCCTGCACATATCTCGAACAGCAAAAATAACGGAACAAATCCGATATGAATTCTTTCAGTTCAGGTTTCTTCCGTTATAACTCACCGTTTTAATACAGCAAAAAAGATAGCCCTTGATTGCCTTACGTCTCAGCAATCAAGGGCTATCCCTCACTCTTGATATCTAACATCTTTTCTTGTACCTCTCTTTCCTTGTTTGGTGGCACCTTGCTGTGTCCGCCAAATCTACGCCTCTCCTATATATAAACACCGCAGTGCGATGGACTTGCCTACTAAAGCGGCTTGACCTATCAGGCGTTATGTCGTCTTTCGGTGCCGGGGGTTTTCTCCCTGCTTATATACAAGGGAGCGAGTACTTAGGTCATTGGAATCACCTCTTCCTCTTTTCAACTATAGAATAGCATATTTTTCTCAAAAAAACAATCGGCAGGATATACGAATTCCGGCATTCGGTTTTATGCTTATATACGAACTTTGCCTTTTCGTTTTGTATGTATTGACCAATCGGCTTCTTGTATGATATAATAATAGTGTTGTGGGGAATCCGACGGAACAGTACCGTCGGACTTTTTTGTGCAAGAAATATCTTATCGTTTTTTCTTCAAAAAACCGTGCTTTCTCCCTCCCCAAAGGGCTATTAAAACAAAAACAGTAGAAAAAGTCACAAATATATGGTATAATGTACTTGCTTATCCGGCAAGATCGGTTAAGCAGAAAAGCAATTCGAGAAAGGAGATCACGGAAAATGACCAAAAAAGAAATCGTTGATGCGGTTTCCGCAAGCGCAGGTGTATCTAAAAAGGATACCGCCGCAGTTATCGACTCGCTGCTTGCTGCGATTACCGACGCTGTCGTGAAAGGTGACTCTGTCCGGTTCACCGGCTTTGGTACATTTGAATCGCGTAAGAGACCTGCCCGCACAGGACACAATCCCGCTACCGGTGCCACGATCAACATCCCGGCTTCTACCGTTCCGGCTTTCAAGGCCGGCAAGGCATTTAAGGATGCTCTGAAGAAGTAAACCGAAAACAGGACTTACAGCACCGAGGTACTGTAGGTTCTGTTTTTAGGATAAAGTAATACAGATCGGACGGTTCTTAATAATGGATAAAACACAAACCAGCCCCTTTGAGAGTGCACAGGAATTTCTTGTCATGCGAAACCTATATGAGTCAGCCGTAAAACAGCTGGCACTGAAATTTGAAGTGCTGAACAGCGAATTCAACATACAATATTCACGCAGCCCCATTCATCATATTGAAAGCCGGGTAAAATCTGCGCAGAGCATTATGGCAAAGCTTGCAAAGAAAGGTATTCCTTTTACCATTGCCACCGCTAAAGAAAATATCAACGATATTGCCGGTGTGCGCGTTGTCTGCAACTATATAGATGATGTATACCGTGTAGCCGAAATTTTTGAACGGCAGAAGGATGTGGAGATTCTCAAAAAGCAGGACTATATCAGGGAGCCGAACTACAACGGCTACCGTTCCCTGCATCTCGACACCCGTATCCCGGTATATCTTTCTGACAGAACGGAGTATGTGGTAGCGGAGATCCAGATTCGCACGATTGCCATGGATTTCTGGGCAAGCCTTGAGCACGACATCCGGTATAAGGTGGATAAGACCAAGCTGCCTGAGGGAATCAACGAGGAAATGTTCGACTGCGCCGGAAAAATAGCGGAAATCGATCGACAGATGCAGGATATGTACCGCAGAATCAAAGCGGCTGAAAAAGCCGATTAAGCCAAAACAAGATAAACGTCTTCGGATTCCGTAATGTCCGGTTTCCGAGGGCGTAATTTTTTGATTTTATCACCTATTTTCAATAGGCACATATTCCTGAACAGGCTTCACGCCGATATATGCCGGGCGAATGATCTTTCCGGCATTCTGCAGTTCCTCCAGACGGTGGGCGCTCCAGCCGGCAATGCGCGCCATTGCAAAGATCGGCGTATACAGTTCGCATGGCAGATCCAGCATCCGATATATAAGTCCCGAATAGAAATCCACATTCGCACTGACTCCCTTGTACATCTTCCGCTTCTTTGCAATGATCTCCGGAGCAAGCCTCGCCACCAGCGAATAAAGGGCATATTCCTCTTCATATCCCTTTTCTGCAGCAAGGGACGCAGCACAGTCCATCAGAAGCCCGGCTCTCGGGTCGGACTCGGAGTAAACGGCATGTCCGATACCGTAAATAAGACCTGCTTTATCGAAGGCTTCCCTGTTTAACAGTGCCGTCAGATAGCCTGCAACGGCGTCCTCGTCTTTGGTATTAATGCTGTTTTTCATATCCTCGAACATCCTCACAACCTTGATGTTAGCACCGCCGTGACGCGGTCCCTTCAGCGAACCGAGCGCCGCCGCAATGGCGGAATAGGTATCGGTGCCGGAGGAGGTCACGACATGCGTGGTGAAGGTAGAATTGTTGCCGCCGCCGTGCTCGGCGTGCAGCACCAGAGCAAGGTCGAGCAGCTTTGCTTCAAGCGGTGAATATTCGCCGGTGATGCGTAGCATCCGCAGGGTATTTTCCGCCGTGGACAGCCCTTTTTCCGGTCGGTGAATTACCAGACTCTGTCCGCAGTGAAAATGCTGATAGGACTGATAGCTGTATACCGCCAGCATCGGGAATGCCGCTATCAGATGCAGACACTGCCGCAGTACATTTTCGGTGGAAATATTGTCCGGGTCATCGTCATAGGTGTAGAGTGCCAGTACACAGCGGGAAAGAATGTTCATCACATCCCGCCCCGGTGCTTTCATAATCATATCTCTCACAAAGGATTTAGGCAGGCTGCGAAATTCGGCAAGCATTTTTTCAAACCGCTGCAGTTCCTTTTTGTCCGGTAATGAGGAAAACAGCAGCAGATAGGCGGTTTCCTCAAAGCCGAAGCGGTTTTCTGAGGAAAATCCGCCCACCAAATCACAGATGTTATATCCGCGGTAGTAAAGCTGCCCGGGGCAGGGATGAACGCTGCCGTCCGGAGCTTTTTCCTTTGCTTTAATAGTGGATATTTCGGTAAGACCGGTCACAACGCCGTTGCCGCTCATATCTCTGAGCCCCCTGAACACGGCGTGTTCGGTATACATATCCGGCGTAATGCCGTTTCTCTCATCAGACAGTGCAGCAAGCCGCCGCAGATTTTCCGTTGTTTTTTTCGTATAGGTCATATCGGTTATTCCTTTCATCACATTAGACGGGTAGTCGGTATGATAAATATTAAAGCAGGCGCACAGCTCCCTTTTGTTCCGGGTCTGTGCGCCTGTTGTTTTTCTGTCATTTTCTTTACAGCTTTGGCATCGATACAGTCGCACCGGTGTCATATTCAAATTTATACGAACAAAATTGAAGTTTTGTCAGTTGTCAGGCAAAACCGTATTCCACACGGTTGCCGCTATACCATTCGGCGATAATACGGAAAACATATTTGCCGTTTTCCAGGTTGAATGAGTATGCTTCGTTCGAATCTATAGGGATGGAACATCAGTTTTGGAATCTAACGGTTCCTAGCGAAATACCGCGCCGTCCAAAACGCCTCATATTGTTTTTCTATCAGATCAAGGAACATAAAAAAGATATACAGCCCCGAACCGATGCAGGCGACATGTCTCTTCTCGCTCCACAGCACAAGAAGCGAGGTCGTGAATATCCAGAAGCCGTAAACGGAAGTGCTCCAATATGCCGCCGCCCACAGCCCGTCAGACGGAAATTCAGAGAAGAATGCCACCAAAAGGCCTCCGAGTATTCCGAAAACCGCCGTCAGCAGATAGTGCAACGGACGCCCCCGCAACAGAGCCCTGCAGCAAAGCGGGCTTGCGTCGCTTTTTTCAGGACTGCTCTTTCCCATGGCTCTTTTTCCTTTTAATAATCAGCACAACGGCAATCACACCTCCGCCGATCAGCACAAAGCCGGCAAAGCCTGCAAACAGGAAGACCGGATGGAACGGAATCGATAGCTTTGGAGGCCGGGGATGCTCTGATTCCGACAATGTGAAGGTCAACTCCTTCTCCGGCAGACCCGGCAGGGTCAGCTCATACCCCTTTTCCGTCCTTAAAAAGCCGCCTTGATTGTTTTCGGTCATGTAATACGGTGTGTTTACCACGATTTTCAGCTCTCCGAACTGCGCCCATGTCTTTGCCGGAGAGAGCAGATAGGTGTAGGTATAAATACTCGGCGTGTAGCCCGCATCAATTGCCGGATACAGCGGGGCTATTACCGTGTTTGTCAAAGTCTGTCCCGGCTCCAGCGTCAGGGTATATTCATACCACCGCATCAGTGAAAAGGCGGATTTTTCGGTGTAAATTCCGCCCCGCCGCCATTCTTCGGAGCCGGCGTTCAGAAATGCGACCTGCGCATTATACCAATCACTCTCCGATATGCCGGAGCTATTGTCGTATTCTCTGAAAGCAAAATCCCGGAAGGTCATCTGTTCCGAATATTTCAATGTAATATTGCCGTCAATTTTCTTTTTACACGCGCCGTTTTCATAAAGTGACCAGACGATACCGTCCTTCGGAGGCTCGCCGAAAATATATACGGTAAGTGTGTCACCGGGTTTTGTCCAGCCGGATATTCGGAAACCGTCTTTCAGCGTAGCTATGCCGCTCTTTTCCTCCCACAGCACCCGTGTTTTTGTCGGATCCTCACGCAGAACAAAACGGCGGTTGCGGCTTGGTTTTCGGGATCGATGCCTTCAACGGAATATTTCCGTACCCACACAGGGAGATCGGGACGGAAAAAGCTGTCCGCAATATATCCGTTTATCAGCTTCGGCATATCCTCATCTAAAGAGAACGGTGTTCCTCTGTCCTTCAGCGTATGACGCACGGTAGCCTCGATCAGCTTGCCGTTGACCTTAACACCGTATTTTTCGGTATCCGAAGCGACGGTATACTTATCGGTCGGGGAATCGTAGATATATTCCCCGTAATGGGGCAGATTGCCGAACGGAAAGACAAGCGTGGCGGTCACCGTATAGTCGGCGGGGTTGCGGAAGGTGTACTCAGCCGTGACCTTCCCGGTATAAGCGAGGAATTCTTCGGCGCTGCTATAATAATTTTTCGGAAGCTCCTGCACATCAAAGGTTAAAACCTCCCTATCCACCACGAGCGGGCAATTCTTGTCTTTTATGAGTGAGCCGGTGCTGTCTGTTCCGCTCCAGTGACGCTGAGCGGAGTTGGCATGAGTCGACTGAATAAATACGGTACTGAGCAACAGAACCGTAAAAATCACTGTGATTACTTTTCGTTTCACTTCTTTCACACTCCCCTGTTTTCAGCAAACCGTTAACTGTAATTACTTCCCGATATCTGTGACTGTGCCGATAAACCGGCAGCCCGGCTGCGTCGTCTATAACGGCATAGACAAACGGACGGTCGTCGCTCTATAAACACCCTCCTCAAGGGCGGTATATACCGTTTCCACAGCGATCGCCGCACTGGCTTTTGTACCTTTTTCGTCCACGGCGATATATGCCTTATTTGTCCCGCAGCCGGAAAGGCTCATCACCCCTGGCAAGAACAGACAGACATAAAATAACAGACATCCATCATTTTGTTTTCATCACAATTCCCTCCGAATTATTCTAATTCATGTGCATTGTATGATGTGATCCGAATCACATCTTCACGCAATTCTTCACTGAATCCGTCAAGATCGTCATAACCGATTGCCCCTTCATTGACCAGGCGGCAAAGGTTAGCGAGAATCTCCGAGTTGCGCATTTCCGCCTGCACTCCGGTGCAGCGTTTATCCCGGCATATGCGTCTATACAGTTCCCAAAACTTTTCCGCTTCCGGGCCGTCACGGCTGAGCAGCTCAATGTATTCCCGGTTCAGCCTCCCGATATATGCTTCCTGCCATCCTGCGATTCTTTCACGGAACAGTATCCAATCCCGTTTTGATTCCCAATTATTCTGCATAATTTCACCCCGCGCGGCTGAATTATCCGTCATTCAAACAGATATCTCTTCAGATAATCGGCAACCGCTTCAGAAACCTGCTTGACATCTTTACCTGATGTGTTGATAAGCAGATCGTAGTTTTCATGCGCCCCCCATTTTTGTCGGCTGAAATAGTTGTAATATCTTGCCCGTCCTTTATCTATAGAACGAATATTCCTTTGTATTTTGGAATCGGATAAAATTTCATCCTCCGGACTTCGTTCCCTGCAGCGTTTCAGTTTGCTTTCTGCATCCGCGTAGACGAAAATACGGAACGGATCTTTTTCCTTCAAAATATAATCGGCACATCGCCCGACGATAACACAATCGGATCTCTCTGCCAGCTCTTTAATCATATTGTGCTGCTCGGCAAACACCGTAAGACTCCTATCAATCTCAGTATAAGCATAATATGCTGTATGAAAACTCATGCCGGCATGAATGGGATAAGATATATACGGGCGGTCTTCGGTGATGCGTTCCACATATTCCTCGGAGAGCTTTGTGCGCTTGGCAATCTCGGTTACAATCTCCTGATCGTAATAGGCGATCTGCAGCTTCTCTGCAATTCTGCGGCCGATCTCACGACCGCCGCTCCCAAACTCACGTCCTATTGTGATAACCCTTTTCATTTGTCGCACCTCCTGTAAAATGCCGTAAGGCACCGACCCTGCCATGCAAAGCCGATGCCTCGTTCTCTTTTGTTGGCTCGTGGGCTTTGCCTGAACTCCTTTGCCTACGGGTCTGTGTATGAAAGCTTTTCTGTCTCAGTTTGATTCCTTTTCCGCCACGTGGATTCCGATATATTTACCGGTTTTAACACGGGCGTCTGACGGCTTCTTTGCATTTTCGGGGATTATCCAATATGCTCCGGCTTTTTGCGCTCCGGTTATGCGACCGTCTCCGCAAAGAGCAACCACACGACGTCTTGAAAGGTGCCAGCGTTCCGCCGCTTCAATAACTGAAATGTATTTTATGCTGTACATCGTTTACATCTCCTCTCTGACTATATTATATTCCCAACTTGGAATAATGTCAAGCGGAAGCAACTGTTTTGCGGTTTTATATGTAAATTCTCGTTTTTTAAAAGCACAAGGGCGGCGCAAACCGCCGCCCCTGCACTGTATGTGTGTCTGTATTCAGGTTTTATTTCTGCTTTTTCTTCTTTTCAGTAACAGTTGTGCCGATAACAGCGCCGCCGCTGATGAACAGCAGTGCGAACCATAACATAAGGTTGCTGTTGTCGCCGGTCTGAGGAGACTTCGGCAGCTTCGCCGTTACGGTGTCGGCCTTGGCGATTTCCTTGGTGCCGTCTTTGCCTCTGTAATACTTATTGCAGCCGCTGCAGTACCAATACTCGATGTTGCCCTCGGAATCCTCGGTCGCCGCCTTGGCCGGGAAATGCTTTAAGTCGGTGTGGTTATTCGGATCAAGCTCACCGTAGGATTTGCCGCAGGCTTCGCATACTGCCTTATCCCTGCAGGTTTTATTACCTCCGATGTGGTTTGTAATCACCTTTCCACAGTGATCGCAGACGTGATCCTTATCCGCGTCCTCATGGTTTGTGATCACCTTTCCGCAATAGTCACAGACGTGGTCTTTGTCCGCGTCCTCGTGGTTGGAGATTGTCTTTCCGCAATAGTCGCAGACGTGGTCTTTGTTTACATCTTCGTGGTTGGAAATCACTTTGCCACAGAGGTCACAGACGTGATCCTGATTCGCATCCTCATGGTTGGAGATTATATTTCCGCAAATGTCGCATTTGTGGTTTTTATCCTCATCGGTGCAATTATCCGTTTCGACGCCTTCCGTACAGCCGTCTGCCGTGCATTGGCGGGTGTGTGTGCCGTCGCCGTTTGATGTCCATTCGCCGAAGGTGTGCCCGTCGTTGACCGTTACGGTCATTTCGGCGGTGTTGCCCGCCCTGTCGGTGACAACGATCCTCTGCTCGCCGTCCGCCGGAGAGAGGACAAAGCTGCCGTTTTCGTCAAGTGTGACCTTCTTTCCGTTTACGGTGACGGTATCCACATACTTTTCGTCAACGGTGACCGTCTGTGCCGCACAATAGGTCTTGCCGTTTTCTATGCCGGTGATAACCGGGCTTGTGCCGTCAAGCACGATGCCGTCCGAGCAAATGTAGTCCATGTTGCCCGCCGTATCGGTCAGTCTGACATAGATAATATATTCGTTATCGGGGTCAATGCCGAACGGTGCGGTGTACGCCGTGAAGGTCATGCCGTCAAGCTCCGCTTTGGTAAGCTCTTTAGCCGACAGCAGATATTCGACCGTTACCGTCTCACCGCTGTTGTCGGCTGCGGTGATCGTCACCGTTTGCGTGTCCTTAAAGAACAGACCGAAGGTGATGTTGTTGAGGAACGCTTTCCAACTGTTCTCGTTGATTTTAATTTCGCCCGTGGGCTTTTCGCTGTCTTTCCACAGCGCCTTGACTGTGATGTCAGCGGTGACGGTCACGGGGGCGTTCACCGGATACTCCGTACCGTCTATCTGCCATGCCTTGAACTGCTTTCCTTCGGGCGCAATAAACTCGCACTCCGGCAGATAATACTCGCTGCCGTGCAATACCTTCTTGGCGGGCATTGCGGTGGTGACCTCCTCGGGCAGATCCTCAGGCTCGGAGCCGCCGTTCGCGTCAAACGTGACGGTATGCTCGTTGCGCTTTTCAAACGTTGCGGTTATGGTGACGTTTTCCTCCGGCTGGGCGAAGGTATAGGTATCGTCTCCAACCGCAACGGTGGCGGGGATACCGTTAACGGACAGCGCGCTGAGCATATAGCCCTCGTCGGGGGCGATGGAGAGCATAACAAGCTCGTCCTTAAAGAACAGCGGCTTGCCGTCCTCGGCGGTTTCTGTGGCATTTACCACCGTTATACTGCCGTTTGCGCTATCCGCTATCGTCAGCGTGTAGCGCGGCGCGCCCGCAATCGTCACGGATATCTGGGCTTTTCCAAGCTCCGTCTTATCCGGATGCAGCACGATATCCGTACCAGACAGGTCAAGCGTTCCGTTCACGGTAAAGCTCTGCTCCCGCTTTGACGCCTGCTCATACGTCTCTGGTATTTCCCATATCACAGGGATATTGGTAAACATAGAGCTGTCTCTTGCCGTGAGAATCCGAACCGTCTTCGGGAGACTTTCCTCCAGATTCGCGCCGTTCGGTAGATTCAGGGCAGAGGGATTATCCCTGCGGTCAAGCGTGTTCATACGTATCTCGTTGATATACGCAGTTCTATTGTTGCCGGCGTCCATGATAACGATCTCGTGCTTTATGCCCTCGTCCATGTCCGCTTTTATCGTATAGACGCCATTCTCATCCGGCTCCAGAGGCGTACTCCCGTCCTTTACGGTGAACTCCGATTCATCAACCACGGTGAATTGCAGATCGCCCCAGTATGTACCGCTCTCGGTTTGCCCATACTTGCCGGTAAGTTCCTTGCCGGAGGGATATTCCAGCGCCACCGCCGGGTCGGCGTCTATGATGATGTTCGGCGTTGAAACGTATCTTGTCCCCACCTCGTTTGTCGCTTTCGCATAGTAGTACCAGCTTCCGTTATATTCCTCATAGGGAATCACATCGAATGTCAGGAGCGAGGTCGTGTCGAACTGCGTCCACTTGATTTTGCCCTCTGCATCCAGTGCTTTCAGCTGCTCCTGCGTGTAGCGTACCGGCGATCCGAAGTAGTAGCCAATTTTGTTTGATGTGACGCGGATATCCATAAGATAGCCTTCCTCAGTCTTTGACGGCATATCCGCGTAGCAGAAATCGCTCTCCGAGTCTGCGTGATAGCCCCAGAAGCGCCTGCTCCTGAGCCCTAACTCCAGCGTTGGCAGTTCAGTCTCCGGAATCACCTGAAGGAACGTCCGGTTCGAGCTGATGATGCCAAAGTTATAGTCATTATTCTCCCCGCGGCTTATTTTGATGTCCTCGTTATCCCAGTCGACAAAATACGCTTCCTTCGGCAGATGATCGAACGGCAGTTCCAGTTCAAACCCGTGCGGCACGCCAAGGTGGAGGATCGCGCTGCTCGGGTCGTTTCTGTCACTCAGGATCAGGACCCGGTGTCTTCTGTACAGCCTTATCGTTGTCGTGGTGCTGTTGCCCGCATTATCCGTAGCAACGACCTCATACACAAATCCCTCATCATTGTTGCCGCCGTTCGGCGCGGTCAGATGATAAACCTGTCCGGCCTGCACGGTCTGCTCCACACCGTTGATCGTCACGGACTTGACACCAGAGGACACCTCCTTGTCTCTCGCCGGGTCGCTGACTGTGAAGCTGATCGTACCGGGCTGCCCGTCGTCGGTGTCGTCGGCGGTATACTCCATTCCATTCGCAATTCCCTCGGTCACCGGAGGCGTGGTGTCCTTCGCCAACACAACCCCGCATACGGTGCACTTCTTTTCCTGGTTTTCCCACTCTCCGGGAATATGCTCACCGTCCGGTACAGGTCCACGCTCTAGCGGATTCCGGGCCGGGCAGCGTGTGCATCCCCAGACATGACAGCCATTCCGGTTTTTCCAGCCGTAGGTATGGTTTCCCTCGCAGGAGGTCTCCATCATTTTCACATCAAGATCAGTTATCGCCCATCCGTAGTTCTGCGTGTATGGCAGAGTCAGCAGCGACAGGTCAATCATTCCGTCGCTGTCCGGAATCAGGAAATCAGTGAGATGCATGAAGTAGCTCGGTTTCCCATCCGTTCTGAGCGCGTAACCGTTAGCCGTCAGCATGACGATCTTTCCATCCTTTGAGCCGACCTTTATCCGGTCGTTCGTCGCGATCGACGGATCCGCCACGAGCTCATCCGGTTTGTAAACAATGTCGCCGTAGCCGACAGCCGCCGCGTCCGAGCCGTTGCTGCGGCAATTGGTCGACAGATTCAGGGTAGCGTCGGTAAGGGTTATGTCCATTCCGCGGCACCAGCGGCCGCCGCCTATCGCCGCTCCGTAGTGTCCCGTCGCCGTAACAAAGCCGCCCGTCACCGTGATATCACGGGCGGGGACATACTGCCCACCGCCGATACCCGCGCCGTTGTAGCCGCCTTTGGCCGTGACCGTGCCGCCGGAAATGTAAATGTCGTGGGCGGCGTTGATGCCATTCATATCCTGCTCCGTTTTCCAGCAGCCACCGCCGATACCAGCGCCTCCCTCACCGCCTTGAGCGCTGACTGTGCCACCATAAATATAGATCTCACTGCCGCGACCCTCATAGCTGCCGCCAATACCGGAAGCAAATCTGCCGCCGTTGGCTTGCACCGTGCCGGAGTAGAAGTACAGCTTCTCACCGGCACCTCCCCGACCGGCACCGATACCAGCACCGTTTCTGCCGCCGATGGCCGCTATGGTGCCGCCCCAGTAGTCAGGATTGCTCTGAGAGCCGAAGTGCATATTCACGCCGTGGCCGTACATATCTCCGTTGTAATAACCGTTGGAAATATTGCGGGTCGCGTAGCTTCCTCCTATGCCCGCCGCTTTGTCGCCGCCCTTGCAGGTCACCGTGGTGCCTGTGCGCGCCAGAACATAAAGCTGACCCTCGCTGCGGTTTTTCTGTATTGCCGCGCGGCCGTCGGCGCCTTGCAGGGAGCTGTTCTTGCCGATGAAATACAGATAAGCCGAAGCCTTCTTATTTAATTCAATAGCCGGCCCCTTGGAACTGGGACTCATCTCGATATTTACGCCGTCAATAAATACGTGCGGCGCGGTTTTATCTCCCTTGATGAATATCTTCTTATCCCATGCCCATGTGTCCCTGAGCTTATCGGGAACGGACGAGTAGATATAGTAGCTCCTACTGTCCTTAATGGATATGTCCGATGTCCGGTTGTACACGTCAATGCTCACGTCGTACTTTGGTATGGTATCCATCGGCCCGTCCGCTGCCAATACTGTTGTCGGCAGCAGCGTCAGCACCATGCAGCATAGAAGCAGGATACTGATTAGTCGTTTTTTCATTTTCCGTTGCCTCCGTTATATAAACTTAATCAAGAGCAGTAATTGTAATTGTACCGTTGAATCCGAGAAGTGTAGTTTTGTAGCTTGACTGCTCAATTCTGAATCGCAGGGGAATATCTTCGTCCGATGCTATATATATCCGGCTGAAACTGAAATGGTGCTGATCCCTTGAATAAGGCAGCTTTACGCCGTCTCTCTTTATGCGCGTAGCTTCTCTGCAAAAGCCGTCATCATAATTGTCCGTCATTTGAACAGAATAATTACCACTTCTGTCTTCGTGAGATTGCAGTTCCATAGATGCGCTTATGGTTACGCTGTATGTGTGACCTTTTTTCAGATATATCTCATCCATGTATGTAGAAACAAGTCCGCCGCTTTCGGCTTCTTTATAAACTTTTATCCCAACGGGCCGTTCGGCGCCGTTCTCTTTGTAAAGATCGCCTTTTGTCCAAAGCGTACCATAGAACCAGCCGGCGCAGCTGCCGTTCTGTCCCTTGTCTCCCTTGTCTCCTTTGTCTCCTTTTTCGCCCTTTTCGCCGGTATCGCCTTTTTCGCCGGCGGAACCGTCCTTGCCTTCGGCTTTTACACCGGTGTCATTTGTATCGATCCACCAGTTTCCGTTTTCGCCGATAAAGGGCGTGTTTCCGTCTTTTCCGTCGGCGCCGTTCAGACCGTCTGCTCCATCCTTACCGTCGACTCCGTCTTTTCCGTTTATACCATCCTTGCCGTCAGCGCCGTCTCTGCCATCCGCACCTTTTAATGCGGTAAGGTCGTACAGGTTCAGCCA
>OLPF01001687.1_pt1 | contig 17145 bp, 18 predicted proteins | sample 1673121 | NCBI WGS metagenome assembly OLPF01 (sample SAMEA3136756, study PRJEB25190) | human gut metagenome
CCGATCTCCTCAGTTGTGCTCTTATATCTTACTTACTTATTAAATAGCCCGGCGAAGAACTTGCTGACGCTTCCAAGGAACCCCGTTACCTTTTCAGTAATTGTCGTGACGGTCTTTGCCACCTTATCCTTGGCAGTCATGGCTTTTTCAACGGTATTAGTGATTGATACCAGCTTTTCCTTGAGCTGGTTGGCACCCAGCTTTTCGAGCTGGCGGCACAGCTTCAGCAGCTGCTCTATCTGCCCGTCCGTCACCTGCACGTTGTACTGATCCGCGAGCTTCTTTATTTCCTTCTTTACGTCCGCGTCGGACATGGTCTCGGTAATATCAAGTATTCCCTTGAGCTCGTTTATGAGGGCGGTAGCTTCGTCGCTGCCTATGTACTCGGCAAGCTGGCCGGTAACGATAAGCTCCTCGGCACCTACCATCTTTGCAAGGCTGGAAAGCGAATTACCGGTTATATCCTCATACGCCTTATAAATACCGGTAAGAGCCGCTGTGCCGGACACCTCAAAGGGCGCTGTGACCTTCACATCTGCATCTGTTATGCCTGCGGTAGTCAGGGCGTTCTTATACATCTGCTCGGTACACCAGTTAATGTTCTTGGTGGATACATTCAGTCCGGAGCCGTCGTCCAGTATTGTGATATACACGCAGGAGATGGCCTTATGGCCTATCTTTTTGTCGTCTACCAGGCCTTCGAGGTACTGCCTCTCGTTTTCGTTGGTGACGGTTATCTCGGGTATTACGCCGCGCTCAATGCCGAAATCACTGTATACCGCCGCTATCTGCTCGGAATCAAGGTTAGCGCCTATAGCTACCCTCGCCTCGCCTACCTTATAAGCGAACGCGCCCGACATAGTGAGCAGGCAAAGCGCCGCCATAATTATAGAAATTATTCTTTTGCATTTCATTGTGAAGAAACCTCCGCTTGTATCGTTCCACGTTTGCAATTATATCACGATGATTTGCAAATAACATTAACATAATGTAAACAAAACCTTGAAAATTCAGTGGAAAATGACGGGATAACCGTGTTTATCCCCCACCGTGCCATTTTACATGGGTTTTACATAACCTTTCTTTTTCATTTTACACGGTAGATTTAACATAATAACCGTAAACGATAAGGACATAAAAAAGAAAGGAATCAAAAAAAAATGAAGAAGATCATAAGCATCGTACTCACAGCGGTCTGTGTACTGGCACTTTTCGCCGGCTGCTCCGCCAAGGCGCCTGAGGCTGCCGCAGAAGACGGCAACGTATCGTTGGACGGCTCCACCTCCATGGAAAAAGTCATAGGCTCCCTGGGTGAATCCTTCACCAACAGCAACCCCGGCACCTCATATACATACAATCCTACCGGCTCCGGCTCCGGCATCAAGGCTGTATCTGAAGGCACCTGCGATATCGGCCTCTCCAGCCGCAACCTGAAGGACGACGAGAAGGCTTCAGGCCTCACCGGAACAGTACTCGCGCTTGATGGCATCGCCGTAATCGTAAATCCCAACAACCCCGTATCCGACCTCTCCGTAGAGCAGATCGCATCTATCTACAAGGGAGAGATCACCAATTGGAAGGACGTTGGCGGCAACGATGCTGAGATCGTGCTCATAGGCCGCGAGGCCGGCAGCGGCACCCGCGACGGCTTCGAGTCCATAACCGGCACAAATGACGCCTGCAAGTACCGTCAGGAGCTGACCTCTACCGGTGACGTCATCACCACCGTTTCCCAGAACCCCGATGCTATAGGCTACGCCTCCCTCGCCTCCCTTAAGGACAACGTAAAGGCGCTGACCGTAGGCGGCATTGCTCCTACTGAGGAGACTGTAAAGGACGGCAGCTATGTTATCCAGCGTCCCTTCATACTGGTGACCAAGGACGGCGTTGAGCTCTCCGAAACTGCAAAGAAGTTCTTCGACTACGCTACCTCCGCCGAGGCCGCAGAGATCATCTCCGCAGCGGGTGCGGTCCCGGTAAACTGATAAACGGGTATATAAAGGGCAGCTGGCAGCGGCTGCCTGTAAGTCTTGAGAGAGGATACGCAATATGAAGAAAAACAAAAGGATCGGGAAAATGCTTGAATTGGTGATGCACAGCATATTCCTTGTGCTCGGCCTTATAACAGTGGGCTGCGTTCTGCTCATCACGGTATACCTGGTCATATCTGGTATACCGGCAATACGCAGGATAGGTCTTGTTCCATTCCTCTTCAACAAGACTTGGGCTTCTACAGCCGCCACCCCCTCCTTTGGCATACTTCCCTTCATACTCACCAGCATCTACGGTACTGCCGGCTCCATATTGCTGGGAGTGCCTGTGGGATTCTTTACGGCGGTGTACCTTGCAAAAATGGTAAAGCCTTCGGTCAGGGCCATTATGCAGTCAGCGGTGAGCATGCTATCAGGCATTCCTTCGGTAGTTTACGGCCTTGTAGGTATGCTGATACTCGTACCAGGCATACGCAGGCTTTTCAACGTGCCTGATGGCTCAAGCCTGCTGGCCGCCATCATAGTGCTTTCCATTATGATATTGCCATCTATAATAAAGGTTTCGGTAACCGCGCTTGAAGCTGTGCCCAAGGAATACGAGGACGCCTCCCTCGCCCTCGGCGCAACACCTGTGGAAACGTATTTCCGGGTATCCGTACCGGCCGCGAAAAGCGGCATAGCGGCCGCGGTGGTGCTGGGCGTCGGCAGGGCTATAGGCGAAGCAATGGCTATAATGATGGTTTCGGGCAACGTGCCCAACATGCCTTCCCTCTTCCAGAGCGTAAGGTTTCTGACCACAGCCGTGGCAAGCGAAATGTCCTACTCAAGCGGCTTGCAGCAGCAGGCCCTGTTCTCCATAGCGCTGGTGCTTTTCCTGTTCATTATGCTGATAAACGCCGCGCTCAATTTCTTTCTCAAAAGGGAAAAGGAAGGTTAGACCATGGAAGAAAAAAACGTATCGGTCAAACGCCGCGCTTATATGGGCCTGATGAAGTGCCTGATGTGGTTCTCCGCCGGGCTCACCTGCCTGCTTGTGCTGTTTCTGATAAGCTACGTGCTGTATAAGGGGCTGCCCAATATAACTTGGGAACTGCTCTCCACCTCCCCCAGCTATCTTGCAGACAGCATAGGCATACTGCCTGATCTGATGAACACACTATACATCGTGATAGCTACAATACTTATCGTGGTGCCGCTGGGGGTGGGCGCAGCGATATACCTCACCGAGTATGCCTCAAACAAACGGGTGGTAAACGCCATAGAGTATGCCGCAGAGACGCTCTCCGGAATACCTTCAATAATATATGGTCTGGTAGGAATGCTGTTCTTCTGCCGGTTCTGCAAGATGGGTACCTCCCTTATGGCAGGCGCTCTTACCTTGGTGATAATGAACCTGCCCACCGTGATGCGCACCACTCAGGAGAGCCTTAAGACGGTTCCCCAGAGCTACCGCGAGGGCGCATTCGGGCTGGGCGCCGGCAAATGGCGCGTGATACGCACAGTAGTGCTTCCCGGTTGTACGGACGGCGTTATTACCGGCTGCATACTGGCCGTAGGACGCATACTTGGCGAATCGGCGGCGCTGCTGTTTACGGCAGGTCTTGCCCATACGCTCCACGGCTTCTTCTCAGGCCTTGGCAGCTCCGGTGCTACGCTTACTGTCGCCCTTTACGTATACGCAAAGGAACGCGGTGAATTCGAGGTGGCCTTTGCCATAGCTGCCATACTCATGCTGTTGACTCTTATAATAAACCTCTCTGCCGACCTTGTGGCAAGATACTTCAGGAGGAAAAAGGAACTATGATGAATATAATCACCGTACAGGATCTCTGCCTCTGGTACGGCAGCCATCAGGCGCTTACAGACATAAATATAGATATACCCGAAAAGAGCATAACTGCCCTCATAGGGCCCTCCGGATGTGGAAAATCAACTTTTCTCAAGACGCTGAACCGCATGAACGACCTCATACCCGACGTTAAGATAACAGGCAGCGTGAAATACAGGGACGCCGACATATTCGACCCGACAACAGACGTGAATGAGCTCCGCCGCCAGATAGGAATGGTTTTCCAGAAGCCCAACCCCTTTCCTATGAGCATATACGACAATATAGCCTACGGCCCGCGCACCCATGGCATCAAGAACAAGGCCAGGCTGGACGATATCGTAGAGCGCTCCCTCCGGGGCGCCGCTATCTGGGACGAGGTAAAGGACAGGCTGAAAAAGAACGCCCTTGGCCTTTCGGGAGGCCAGCAGCAAAGGCTTTGCATAGCCCGCGCTCTCGCCGTGGAGCCGGAGGTGCTGCTCATGGACGAGCCCACCAGCGCCCTTGACCCAATCTCTACTTCTAAGATAGAGGAGCTTGCCATGCAGCTCAGGGAGAAATACACCATAGTCATAGTCACCCACAACATGCAGCAGGCAGTAAGGATTTCCGACAACACCGCCTTCTTCCTTCTGGGTGAGCTTATAGAATACGGCAACACTGAGCAGATATTCTCACAACCCGGGAACAAAAAGACAGAAGATTATATTACGGGGAGGTTCGGTTAGAGATGAGAAGCCGTTTTGACGAGCAGCTTGCGCTGCTTAACAAAGAACTTATAGAGATGGGCGCACTGTGTGAGGAGGTTATAAAGCTGGCATCGGAAGCGCTTACCGAGCGCAGCGCAGCTCTGGCCGCCAAGGTAGCTCCGCTGGATTCCGAGATAGACCAGAAGGAGCGCACAATAGAGTCAATGTGCCTGAAGCTGCTGCTTCAGCAGCAGCCCGTGGCGAAGGATCTGAGACAGATATCCGCAGCGCTGAAAATGATAACCGATATGGAGCGCATAGGCGATCAGGCTGAGGACATCGCGGAGATAATCTCTTTCCTTGACGGCCGCCCCGCAGAAAATGATGACCTTATGAGGGAAATGGCCAAGGCGACTATTAAAATGGTGACAGAGAGCGTTGATGCATACGTAAAGCATGATATAATGTTGGCAGAAAAGGTCGTGGCATATGACGATACAGTTGACGATTACTTCGATCAGGTAAAGCGGCGGCTCATAACCAAGATAGCCGAAGAGCCTGCCGACGGCGAGTACGCCCTGGACCTTCTCATGATTGCGAAGTATTTCGAGCGCATAGGCGACCACGCGGTAAATATCGCCGAATGGGTGATATTCTCGGTAACAGGCGTTCACAAGGAGGTATAGCATGATCTGGTGCGTTGAAGATGACGCGAGCATCAGGGATATAGAGGTCTACGCCCTGCAATCCACAGGCCTGGAGGCCAGGGGCTTTGAGGACGGAACCTCATTTTGGGAAGCGCTGCAAAAGCAACGGCCCGAGCTGGTAGTGTTAGATGTTATGCTGCCCGGCATAGACGGCATAGAGCTTCTTCGCCGTATGAAATCCTCCCCTGAGCTTGACTCCATACCCGTGGTAATGGCTACCGCCAAAGGCACGGAGTACGATAAAATACAGGGGCTCGACCTGGGCGCGGATTACTATATCGCAAAGCCTTTCGGCGTAATGGAGCTGGTCTCCTGCGTAAAGGCCGTACTGCGCCGCTGTGCGCCAAAGCAGGTAGAGCATCTCCTCAAGGCCAGCGGCCTCATAGTTAATCTTGACCAGCATACCGTCACCGCAGACGGCGAACGCGTTGCTCTCACCTTCAAGGAATTCGAGCTTTTGCGCCTGTTCCTCTCCCACCCCGGTATCGCCTTCACCCGTGATCAGCTGATGGAGGAAATATGGGGCACCGACTATCTTGGCGAAAGCAGGACGGTAGATATGCACATACGCACTCTGCGGCAGAAACTCGGCAAATACGGCGATATGATAGAAACGGTACGCAACGTAGGCTATCGGCTGGAGGTATCACAATGACAAAAAAGATATTCCACTCCATACTCCTCGTAGCAGGAGCGGTATTGCTTGCCAGCCTGTTTGTAATAACCGGCGCACTGTATGAGTATTTCGGCATAATACAGAAAAAGCAGCTAAAAGACGAACTCGGCCTTGCGGCAGTATCAGTGGAACAGCAGGGCGATGACTTTTTAAAGCGGCTCTCCCCCGACCGCTACCGCATTACATGGATAAACACCCAAGGCAATGTTATATACGACACCCGTACGGACGCTGAAAGCCTTGAAAACCACGCCGACCGCACTGAGATAAAGCAGGCGCTCAAGGATGGCTACGGCGAAAGCATACGTTACTCCTCTACCCTTCTTGAAAAGACCATATACTGCGCCCAAAGACTCACAGACGGCAGTGTGCTGCGCATATCCGTGAGCCGGGCCACCATAGGTGTGCTGATGCTGGGAATCCTCCAGCCCATTCTGATAGTGCTCATAGCAGCGCTGGTGCTGTCCGGTATGCTCGCAAAGCGCCTATCAAAGCGCATAGTCGAGCCGCTGAACAGCCTGGATCTTGAGCATCCGCTGGATAACGATTCATATGAAGAACTGTCTCCTCTGCTCAACCGCATAAACAGGCAGCACAACCAGATAACCGCGCAAATGCGGGAGCTTAAAAAGCGCACCGACCAGTTCGCCCAGATAACAGCCAGTATGAACGAGGGCCTTGTACTTCTGGATAACCGCGGCTGCATACTCAGCATAAATCCCGCCGCCATTGAGATTTTCGGTGCGGAGCCCTCCTGCGTCGGTCGGGATTTCCTTTCCGTGGACCGCAGTCACGGCATTAGTGTAGCCATACAGGCTGCGCTCAAGGACGGTCACAGCGAGATACACGCCGGACGTAAAGGACTCATATATCAGTTCGATATAAGCCGCATAGCAGCGGATGGCGAAACGGCAGGCGTAGTCATACTGGCCTTCGATATAACGGAAAAAGAGACTGCCGAGCAGAACCGCCGCGAGTTCACCGCCAATGTTTCCCATGAGCTGAAGACCCCTTTACAGGGCATAATAGGCAGTGCGGAGCTGATAGAGAACGGCATGGTAAAACCAGAGGATATGTCCCGTTTTGTAGGGCATATACGTTTGGAAGCACAGCGTCTCGTTACCTTGATAGGCGACATAATACGCCTTTCCCAGCTTGACGAAGGCGGCGATATGCCCCGTGAAAACGTCGACCTGCTCTCTGTCGCTTCGGCAGTAGCCGACGACCTGCTCCCGTCTGCCGATGGCCAGGGTATAAGCATCGCCGTCGAAGGTTCTCCCGCCAATGTATACGGCGTAAAGAGGCTGCTATATGAAATAGTATACAATCTCTGCGACAACGCCATAAAGTACAACAGGCAGGGCGGCAGCGTAAAGATAAGCACGGTAAGCGAGGGCGGCTTCTCCTCCGTCACCGTTTCCGATACCGGAATCGGCATCGCGCCCGAGTATCAGAACCGCATATTCGAGCGCTTCTTCAGGGTGGATAAGAGCCATTCCAAGTCTTCAGGCGGTACCGGGCTTGGCCTTTCCATAGTAAAGCACGCGGTACAGTACCACCACGGCAAGATAGAGCTCACCAGCGCCCCGGGCAAGGGTACCTCCATTACCGTCTCCTTCCCCGCCATACAGTGAACACCATACGAAAACGGGCATCCGGTTCGCCGCCGGAAGCCCGTTTTTTGTACATGGTATATTTAGCCTATGGTATCCTTTACTACGCGCTGGAAGTTGAGCCTTGCGATCTTCTCCATATCCTCCTGGCTCATGCCCATTCTCTCGAAGCAGGCGAAGAGATTCGGTATCTTGGAGCAGTTTTCAAGCCCCTTGGTGCAGGGGCTGCCCGTATCGGTCATCGTGCCCATGGTATCCGGGTTATCAATGAACTCGAAGAAGTCGAAGCCGCAGCCGACGTGGTCGATGCCCATGACGTCGATCATGTGCGCCGCGTGCTCGGCAAGGCGCTCGACGGTTTGGTTCTTTGGGTCGTCATCTATGAAGATGTTGAACGCATTCAAGCCCACAACGCCGTTTATATCGCGTATGGCGCGAAGCTGATCGTCCGTAAGGTTGCGGAGCACGCCGCACATCGCACGGCTGTTGGAATGGGATGCGATGAAGGGCTTTTTCGTAATCTTGACGACATCCCAAAAGCCAGCATCATTAAGATGCGAAACGTCGAGCAGCATCCCCTTTTCCTGCATACGCCGGACGGTCTCCCTGCCGAGGTCTGTAAGACCGTAATCCTTGCCGGAGAGCGCGCCCGCGCCGAGGTCGTTTGCCTCGTTCCAGGTCAATATACCGTGGCGGCAGCCGAACTCGTAATAGCGGTCGATCCAGGTAAGGTCCTTGCCCATCGCCGCCATGCCCTCTATGCCGATAAAGATATATATCTTGCCGTCGGCATTGGCCTTCATCATCTCGTCATAGCTATGGACGATGCGGAAAGACCCGCACTCGGCAGTCTCTGCCTTTATGGCAGCCATGATCTGCTCGGTACGCTTTACATAGTCCACGTCATACGGCGGGTCTACCCAAATAACAAAAATACTTCCTTCAACGCCGCCCTTGCGGAGACGCTCCAGATGGCAGCGATCAAATACGTTCGTCTCGCCATTGAGACGGCGAGTAGTCACATCACACCAGATATCAGAGTGTGCATCAAAATACATAGTTTTGCCTTCCGTAAAATTACCGGCGCAAATCTGTTTAAGAGATGCGCCGGAGTTATATTGTCGTTACAAAACAGCCGGCTTTGTCAGAAACTTATGCGGCGCCGAGGATAATGCCGACCAGCGTACCGGCGTAGTTGCCGATAACATAGCCGAGCACGCCCACCAGCATTGCGGGGCCAACCAGCCTCGTCCAGCCCTGGGATATCGCCATGCCGGCAGCGGTCGTCGGACCGCCGATATTGGCATTGGAGGCGATGATGGAATCCTCAAGGGAAGCCTTGAAGATCTTTGCCGCGCCGAAGCAGAAGAGCATATTCACGAGAACCATGATCGTGGTCAGCACGAGCAGCAGCGGGGACTTGGTAAGGACGGTCATGATGTTGGCGGGAACGCCTATGACGAACAGGAAGAGGTAAATGAGGTAAGTACCGATTTCCTGTGAGCCGTGCATCTTGGATACTGTCTTGGTGCAGAAGGTGGCAACTATCACGGATATGGTGGTTATCCATACATACTGGCTGCCGAAGAACTGACCTATGAAGTCAAGGAAGGGATTGCCGCCGATGCCGGAGAAAATACCGGAAATAATGCGGGATACCCAAACGACGACTATGGCATAAGCAAAGTTATACGCAATATCCTTGAGGGAGATGTCCTTGCGGCTCCAGAAAGCGGCAGCCTGAGTCTGCGCAACTTCCTTGGAGGCACCGGCCTCTACCTCAGCTATGTGAGGATGTGAAAAGTGCTTTCGGAAGAACTTGGAGCCGGCGCAGGCGATCAGAACGAAGAAATACGCGGCCATCAGCAGGTTATCCGCAACAGTAGCGGCAGCGGTGAGATCGTCACCGGCAGCATACTGAGAAGCCATTGCCGCAAAGTTTACGCCGCCGCCGATATAAGAGCCGGTCATCATGGAGGCTACCTTTGCAAGACCCTGCGCATCGCCAAAGGGTCCGCGCAGGAGATAATAGGCGAGGAACGCGCCGACGACAGTGCCGAGTGCGCCGATAAGGAACACGACCAGCATACGGCCGGTGTCCTTCCATACGCGGCTGAGGTTGCACTGCAGCAGCAGCAGGGGGATAGCCATAGGAACGACGATGCCCCATACAATATCGTCATACAGCGTGCAGTTCGTGGGTATAACGCCGAGGTTTGCGAGAACCATCGCCATTATCAGCGCGATTATGGCGCCGGAGACCTTGGAGGCCCACTGATACTTCTGCTCAAGGTGTATTGAAAGTGCAACACCTATACACATAACGCCCATCAAACCCCAGACGTTGTCCGCGGCAATCAGGGTATGTCCTAAAAGATTTTCAAATAGTGTCATTCTAAATAATTCCTCCGATTTCTTCGCCTAAAGCAATTGTTTTTAAGAAAGCTATTGATTGATGAAAATGCATATAACTTCGGGGCGCCGGCCTGCCGCCGAAAAATCATTTCTATATTAGCACCTTTTATGTCGAAAATCAATAGCCTTTAAACCCCGCACGCCGAGAAATCTTTATATATATTTTACAAATGCCTGCTTTTGAATTTGACATTGCAGAGTTACCATCTTATCATAAAGAGAAAATAAAAAAGAAAGAAGGAATGATATGAACGAATTAAGGAACAAAAAGGGTTTTATATGCGATATGGACGGCGTGATTTACCACGGTAACAAGCTGCTGCCCGGCGTAAAGGAGTTCGTTGACTGGCTGTACAGGGAAAACAAGAACTTCCTCTTCCTCACCAACTCCTCCGAGCGCTCACCCAAGGAGCTTCAGCAAAAGCTCAAGCGCATGGGGCTTGATGTGGACGAGAGCCATTTCTATACAAGTGCGTTGGCGACCGCACGCTTCATAAGCTCCCAGTCGCCGGAAAGCAGCGCCTACGTAATAGGCGGCGCAGGCCTCATAATGGCTCTGCACGACGAAGGCATCACCATGAACGACGTTGACCCGGATTACGTTATAATCGGCGAGGGTAATACCTACAACTACGAGAACATCCTGAAGGCGGTACACCTGGTGATGAAGGGCGCAAAGCTCATCGGCACCAACAGCGACCTTACAGGCCCTTCTGAGAACGGGATAATCCCCGCATGCCGGGCAATGATCGCCCCTATCGAAATGGCCACCGGCCAGAACGCCTATTTCATAGGCAAACCCAACCCTCTTATGATGCGGACAGGCCTTAGGATACTGGGCGTACACTCAGAGGACGCGGTAATGATAGGCGACCGCATGGATACCGACATGATCGCGGGAATCGAGACTGGCCTTGACACCTGCCTCGTGCTCTCCGGTGTGACCGACCGCGCCGACATCAATAAGTTCCCCTACCGTCCGCGGCTGGTGTTAAACGGTGTAGGCGATATACCTGACAAGCCAAATGAAATAGTGTGAATGCCTCCAAACAGCGAAGGATATCCTTTATCATCTTCAGCATAGGTAAGCTGAAGCCGCTTTAAGCCGACTTTTTCATGCACCCGATCGTCCTTTGCTATTTTTCTTATGATTCAGTCACTTGAGCTTTTGAATTTTTGAGATTTCGGCAATCACGATTAGCTGCATATCCTTTTCCAGGGAAAGGGTCGGTTCTATCGTTGTCAAAAAGATATTTCCTTTTCGGGCTGCTACCACATTGATACCATACTTTTTCCTGAGATTCAATTCAATAAGCGTTTTCCCAATCCATTCTGTTTTCACATCCATTTCGATCATGGATACTTCTTTCGACAACTCAATCATCTCTGAAAATCCTGACGTAATCAAGCTTCTGCCAAGTCTTATACCCGACTCTCTTTCGGGAAATACAACTCTGTCAGCACCGACACGCTTTAGTATCTTTTCTTGCATTTCACTCGCACACTTCGCAATCACGGTTTCAACACCCGCTTCTTTGCATAGCGTTACTGCCATTACACTGGCTTCCAAATTATTTGCCATGGATACTATTACGATATCCATATTGAAAATACCCAGCCTTTTTATCACCTCTGCTTCTGTAATATCAGCACACTTACAAACAGGAATCGTTTCAACGGCATTATCGACAATATCCTGATCAATATCAACTCCCAGCACCTCAGCGCCATTTTTTACAAGCTCCTCGGCAACAGCTTTTCCATATCGGCCCAGGCCAAATACTGCATATGTCTTATTGATACTCATCACAAAATCCTCCGTTTATCCTACACTGATTTCTTCGATTGGGTTCCTGATAATATTTGGGTTTTCTTTTTTACGATTAAATGCGACAGCGAGGGATATCGGCCCTACTCTTCCGAGATACATTGTAATAATAACGATAAGTTTTCCGATATCGTTGAGCGTGGTCGTCAAATTTCTTGTAAGCCCAACAGTGGCGGTTGCACTCGCCGCTTCATAAGCGATATCCAATAAATCGGCATCCATTGTTGCAGACAGCAAAACAGTTGAAACAAACATAATAGCGAAAGACATACAGGTAACGGCAACTGCCTTACCGACAGCTTGCTTTGCCAGGCGTCTTCCAAACAGTTCTGTATCTTTTTTGTTACAAATCGATGCCCACGCTGACGCAATAATCACTGCAAAGGTAACGGTTTTAATTCCGCCGGCTGTACCGACAGGAGAGCCGCCTATAAACATTAGAAACAGACAAACCACAGCGGTCGCATTCGTAAGATTTTCTTGCGGTAGCGTTGCAAACCCCGCAGTTCTGGTTGTAACAGATTGAAAGAATGATACTTCTATTTTTTGAAGTAATGTGTAATCCTTTAGGGTTTGCGGATTATCATATTCCAAAACAAAAACAAGAATTGCGCCCACTATAATCAAGAGAAGAGTTGATATAATTGCAATTTTGCTGTGTAAAGTCAGATTTCCAAAAATCTTCCTTTTATTTTGTCTAATGTTTTTTATTACCCGAATTATATCCCACCAAACGATATAGCCGATACCACCTATAACGATTAACAAACAGGTAACAGTATTGACCATAGGATTAAGGGCATAGTCACAAAGACTGTTTTCGGCAATGATATCAATACCGGCATTGCAGAAGGCCGAGATCGAAGTAAATATTGAAATCCATATTCCTTTTGAACCGAAATCCGGGATAAACACTGTCATATATAAAAGAGCACCGATTCCTTCTATGACAAGTGTTCCGATAACAACTTTTTTTACAAAGCGGACAAGTCCTGACAAGGAATTCAAATTGAACGCATCCTGTAATAATAACCTATCATTTATCCCCATTTTCTTATGTAATAAAATCATCAGTCCAGACATAATAGTTACGACACCGAGTCCGCCAATCTGGATTAGCAAAAGAATTACAACCTGCCCAAAGACACTCCATGACGAAACAGTGGGTATAACAACTAACCCTGTAACGCAGGTAGCGGTCGTTGCAGTAAACAAGGCATCCCAAAAAGAAGCTGCATTACCATGCGCCGAGCTTATCGGTAATGACAGGAAAAATGTGCCTGTTAAAATCGTAAGCAGGAAGCCGATCATTATTATATGTGTTGTGGTTAATGAGAATCTTTTTTTCATAATCGCACCAATTAATTTATGTAGCCGTCTTCTCCGCGTTGGTCAAATCCAACTCGTCCAGATTCAAACCAACCTCAATATGATGCTTGGCATTATGTTTGGATAATAAACATACCGTCTCAACAGATGCCCCGCATTCGTCAAATTGCGTGAGCACCTTTTGCTCAATGGGAAACTTGTACGCAATCGCCTTTACAAAGCGTTTCTGTGTCTTTTGCTCCTCACGTGGGAACAACTCAACCTCGGAAATCAGGTATTTCACAAGGTCGCGCCGCTCTGCCGCATTCATTCTATCATAGATTGCGTCAAAAGACGAGAGGATTCCGATCATAGATTGCACAGACATCTGCTCGCTTTCCAGAGTTGCCTTTTTCATCAGGCTCTCTTGCAGCAGATCCTCCGCCTTATAAATCTGGTCATAGAGGTCATTCAGGCGGCGCGTCATATCTGCGCGGCGGCGCTCTGCATACTTGTCATCCGGGGCAATGAGGTCAATATCCCGCTCCAAGCTGTCGCGGCTGCGCTGTAAAGCGGATAGCTGGTTTTTGTAGGCGGTAATGTCATTCTCGACCTCGGTCATGTCCACGGCGGTCATTACCTTTTCCTGCAAATCCTTGATAAACTGCGGATTGCGAACAATCTTCCGGGTGTACTCCATCACCTCGTCCTCAACCTGACTGGCTACCACGCCATTCCTGCGGCATACCGAAGTCCCTCTATGTTTAGTCGCATAAGAACAGACATAAGATTCTGTGCGGCGCTCCGTGCCGTCCTGATTTGTCCACTTGGTCATACCGATATACATAGGTGCGCCGCATTGCGGACATTTTACGATACCGGACAACAGATGCGCGTTATACTGACCAATGTTGTGATTACCCTTTTTCCCACGAATGGCTTTGATCTCCTGCACCTTGTCAAAATCCTCTTTGGAAACAAACGCCTCATGGGAAATAACCTCACTCAAAATATACTCATCCTGCTTCACAAGTCGATATTCGTTATCTTTGCCGGGAACTTTCTCTGTCCGTCGCTTTCCCCATGCCACGCGCCCCGTATAAACCGGATTGCTAAGCATTCTCTTGATGTGGTCAGAACTCCACTCTCCATAGCTGGGGCGGATGGCATTCTTTGCCGGTGGGCGAGTATAACCGTTTCGATTGAGATAGCCCGAAATTGCCGTGTAGCCCATGTTGCGGTTCAGGAACATATCAAAAACCAGTTGCACGACAGCCTTTTCTTCCGGGACGGTCTCCAATTTCCCTTTACTCTTGTCATCGCCCTTTACCAGACGATACCCATAGGGTGCAAAGCCGCCGTTCCAGCCGCCGGACTTTGCTTTTTCCTCGCGCCCCAAAAGGCTCTGTGCAATGATGTTCTCTCGCTCCAACTCAGCTACCGCACCGAGAATGGTAATCATCATTTTTCCCATAGAGGTTGAGGAATCAAGCCCATCCTCTACACACATCAGGTGAACGCCATATTTCATAATAAACTCAAGGGAGTTCAGCACGTCCCGTGCGTTTCTGCCAAACCTCGATAATTTGAAAACCAGCACATAGTCCGTATGTACTTTTCCGCTCTGAATGTCATCCAGCATCCGCTGGAACTCCGTCCGTCCCTCGATGCTCTTGCCACTTTTGCCTTCTTCAACGTAGGTATCAAGAACGGTCATACCCCGACGCTCGGCGCATTCAGCCAGATAGTGTTTCTGCCCGTCCAGACTATACCCATTTACCTGACGCTCGCTGCTGACGCGGATATAAATAACACACGATTTGCCCTCTTTCGTATTATACATAGATTTCCTCCTATTGCAGGACCGGGCGGTCATCGACCGCCCGGAATACTCTGCTCAGATTTTCTGATTTTCCTTTTCTGCGGCAGCATATTTAATCAGGATTTGTGCCAGAACATTGATAAAGTTCTGGTAGCAGTCTCTCTGCTTTGCTGTCATCTGAATCACGCTCTCCTTGGGAAAGCGAAGCTCAGTTCCATTGTTTGCAGTGTAGCTCTTGTAGTTTTCGTTTTCTACCATGTAATCACTCCATTTGACGTTATGTTCGTCAGCCGAATGAAGTGCCGCTTTTTAATGGTAACTCTGTAATTACTATTATATGCTATTTCCAGTCTTGGTTCAATAGCTCCGGAGCGATTCTTCGGTAACTCCTGAATTGACATTTCTGCTTGCTCTCATGTATAATTACTTTGAAAATTCCCGGAGGTGAAGTCAATGAGTATGGCTCAGGTTATCCGGGCTGCTATGAAGAAGCAAGGCGTAACTGTCAGTCAGCTTTCAAGGCAGCTTGGCTGCACAACCCAAAATATCAGCGGCAAAATGCGCCGTGACAATTTCAGGGAAAGCGAGTTGCAGGAAATAGCGGCGGCTATCGGCTGTCGGTTTGAGGGTCGTTTTATTTCAGAAGAAACAGGAAAGCCGGTTGAATAATATTCCTGTCTCATGGGTGGGTAAGCTGCTGCAACAGCTTACCCATTCAGCATTTCTGCGGCTTTTTTGATATTCGCGCTGGCATTGCCTTTGCGGAATTTCTCCCCGTCGAAGCGAATCGGGACGCAGACCTCCAAGATGCGGTCATAAATGCGGCGGTCATCCAGATCGGCAGCTTGCTTCAGAACGGAAAGCGGAATATTCGTGGTGACGATATGGGCTTGCCGGTCAGCAGCCGTTTATCAACCACATCGAACACTCGCTCCTTACCGAAGCTGGTGTTACGCTCTGCACCCAAATCATCCAGAATGAGGAGGTCGGGGCGCATAAGCGATTTCATGTAGTGGTCGCGATCCGTGCCGAAATTACCCTGCATATGGTTGACCACATCGGACATTCCCACAAAGAGGACAGACTCCAGACGGTCAATCAGAACATTGGCAATACAGCCAGCGGCATAGGACTTTCCCGTGCCGACATTCCCGAACAGGAGCAGCCCGATCCCCGCTTTTTTGAACTCGTCCCAGTTCTGCGCGTAGCCCCTCGACTTTGCAAGCTGGGGCGTTGTAACTGCGGCTGACTCAAACCGCCAGTCAGCGGCGGGCTGCACATAACCGGGTGCTTGGTAAAGCCCTGCGCCTGAAGGTCTGCGGGGTAAAAGGCTTCTTTCGGCGTGCGGCACTTGCCGCAGTATTTCAGCCCATCGGCGGAATTGATGTAATCGTCAGGTGCGGCATTAGCCGCTTCAACGGCATCAACCATTTTCGTAAAAATCGGATTCATAGACACTCTCCCCCGTTATCGTCGTAGGTGTAGTTTTTCGCGCTCCTGCCCTTGCTGTCCTCATCCGGCCACTTCTTGATGGTGGCGTAATGATTGGCATAGTGCCTGTCATTGGAAGCCATATACCGGGACAGCCGCTCAATGTATTCGGCAGCTTTGCCGGGATAAGCCGTTTCCAGCTGGGAACATTCCTCGTCTGACAGGAAAACATTTTGAAACTCTCCATACCGGCGGCGCGTACTCTCTACTCTTTCGGTCTTACTATGTTCTTTATATTCTGTATCAGTATTACTTGTGGGCAATTTCTGCCCCATGCAAGGGGAAGAAACCTGCACCCTGTCCGGGATTTGCAGAAAGATGCGGTTCGCCTGATTCCATCCCTGACGGACGCGGGTAATCAACCTGGCATTTTCCAGCTCCCGCAGGGCGGTCTTGACCATCCGCTCACTCCGGTCAAGATCGTTTGCCATCTGCTTGATCGTATAGATCGCATACACATTCCCGTCCTCGGACACCCAGCCGCTTTTTTGGGAAAGCGTAGTGCGGTTGAGCAGCAGCCCGTAAAGTAGCTTTGCATTGATGGAGTATTCACCCGCCAGCATGAAGCGCGGCAAGGGAATGAATGGTGGCAATGCAGTATTCAGTTTGAAATAGATTTTTATCACATCCTCTCTGGTCTGGTGTGATACGGCTGCTATGGCGGCTTGTCCGTTGGTCCCCTCGGAAGCGAGGCGGTGCGCCCCGCCTTGGAGCGTTTCGACTGATAATGCGGGCAAATAACGACAACCGCCCGGAAACTCTGCTTGCAATCGTGGA
>OLPF01001690.1_pt1 | contig 17072 bp, 17 predicted proteins | sample 1673121 | NCBI WGS metagenome assembly OLPF01 (sample SAMEA3136756, study PRJEB25190) | human gut metagenome
ACCTCTTGATCCCAAATCAAGCGCTCTAGCCAAGCTGAGCCACACCCCGTAAGTGCTTTGCTGTTTCTCTATTTCCTCAACAGCAAGATTTATTATATAGAATCGTCCTTTAAATGTCAACAACTTTTTTCAACTTTTTTTATTTTTCTTGAACACTTTGTCGCAAATCCCCTGTTTATGCGGTTTCTGATCTTATATTTTTTTATTATCCTTTTTTATTTTTCTTAGACTTACTAAAAAAATCATAGGAAAAAGCCGCTAATTGTATCAAAAAAAGAACACCAAAAACAGGTGTTCTTTCTTCGTTTCAGTTTCCTATATGAAGCTTTCTTATTCTACTTCCTCGATGTCTTCTTCTTTCACATCCGTATCATCTTCTTCATCGAAGAAATCATCGTCAAAATCATCATCAAAGTCTTCATCAAAATCATCCATATAATCTGGTGTCAGATATTTATATACCGCAAATGCGATTCCTGCAACTGCTGCGATCGCTCCGATGATCGCTAACGCCCAAACGATTTTGTTATCTTCTTTTTCTTTTTTTGTTGCAATGATGTCTGAAACTTTTGCCATTTCTAAAAGATCACTTAATTTTTCCATGCCGCTCATTCCTTTCTTATGCGTTTTCTTTATTATATCACTTCTAACTATATTTTACTAACTTTTTCGTTCATTTTATTCGACTTTTTTTAGTTTTGCAAAGGATGCGAACATTTTTTTCACTCCTGCTTTCTCAAAGTCTACTGTTACCTCGTAATCACGGCCTCCAGAGACAATTTCAAGCACTTTTCCTTTTCCAAATTTTATATGTTTCACCATATCTCCAACATCATATGGTAAAGTATCCATTTTCGTTGAAGTAAATGATTTTGCTTGATATGGTTTTCTAAATCGATTACTGCGATTTGATGAAAACAATGCTTTATCTGGACGTTTTTCTTTGAAGTTGACCCCTGTGTCTAACTGTAATAGCTGTTCCGGAATCTCATCGATAAACCGTGAAACTTTATTAAACTGAGTTCTTCCTTGCATCATTCTTCGTTTTGCCGCACTTAAATAAAGCTTTTTCTTTGCTCTTGTGATTCCTACATAGCAAAGACGTCTTTCTTCTTCCATATCGTCATCATCTTCAGACATCACCGTCATATAACTTGGAAAGATTCCATCTTCCATACCACAAATAAATACGTATGGAAATTCCAGACCTTTTGCACTATGCAGTGTCATTAATACAACCCTGTTATCTGAATCTTCTAGATTATCAATATCTGCAACCAATGCGATCTCTTCTAATAATTCTGACAGACTCGCTTCTTCTGCTTCCTGTTCATATGTTACAACTTTATTTAAAAGCTCATTGATATTTTCAATTCTTCCTTCAGCTTCTTCCGTTTCTTCAGCTTTAAGATTCGCAATATATCCTGTTTCATCTGTAATATACTTAAATAATTCTTCCAGCGATCCTTCCTGCATCTTGCGTCTGAATTCACGGATCAGATCAGCAAATCCATTGATCTTTTTCTTTGCATTTCCCAATGTATCAATGCTATCCGCAGAAAAGCATGCATCTAAAAAACTAACATTATGCTCAACTGCATACACATTGATCTTCTCGATTGTTGCTGCACCGATCCCTCGTCTTGGAACATTGATGATCCTTCGCACTGCCAGATCATCCAGCCCATTATCAACAACTTTTAAGTAACTCAAAATATCTTTCACTTCTTTTCTCTGATAGAAGTTTGTGCCTCCCACAATACGGTATGGAATATTTTTGATCATAAAACTTTCTTCAAATACACGAGACTGCGCATTAGTACGATAAAGGATCGCCATATTTTTATAATCATAACCTTCTTTGGATAGATCTTCAATCTCATGAATGATATTTCTTGCTTCTTCATATTCTGTTCCATACTGATGGAATTCAATCAGATCCCCTTCTTCGTTCTCAGTCCAAAGTTTCTTCGTTTTTCTTCCCTTATTGTGTTTGATCACCTCATTCGCTGCATTTAAGATATTCTTCGTGGAACGATAATTCTGCTCGAGTTTGATCGTAACTGCTTCTGGAAATACATTTTCAAAGTTTAAGATGTTCTTTACATTCGCACCTCTGAATTTGTAAATAGACTGGTCATCGTCACCTACAACGCAGAGATTCTGATATTTTCTTGCAAGCATACTGACTAACTGGAACTGGATCGTATTTGTATCCTGATACTCGTCAACCATGATATAACGAAATCTCTCCTGATAATAATCAAGCACTTCTGGATGGAACTGAAATAATTCCACGGTCTTAAAGATCAGATCATCAAAATCCAGTGCATTATTTGCCTTTAACTGCTTCTGATATTCTTTATAAATCTGTGCGATCTTTTTCTTCTTAAAATCATACTGATGTCTTGTTTCGTACTCGGAAGGTGTCATAAATTCATCTTTAGCAGAAGAAATCTCATTGATGATCCTTCTCTCTGGCATCATCTTTGTATCAATCTTATACTGCTTGCAGATCTGTTTGATCAGGGATTTCTGATCATCTGCATCATAGATCGTGAAACTGTTTCCATAACCAAGCTTATCAATATGCCTTCTTAAGATTCTCACACAAGTTGAATGGAAAGTACTGACCCAGATATGCTCTGCTCCAAATCCGACCAGATCATCGACCCTCTCTCTCATTTCCTTCGCTGCTTTATTTGTAAATGTGATCGCCATAATATGATAAGGATTCACACCCTGATCCATCAGATAAGCAATCCTGTGCGTCAACACACGAGTCTTTCCAGACCCTGCACCAGCAAGAAGCAAAAGCGGTCCCTCCGTACAAAAAACGGCTTCCTGCTGCTGTTCATTTAATGTATCATAAATTCCCATAGATAAATTCCTTTCTCAAAGCTTAACTGCTATTATACCTTATCGAGCGAAGCGAGTCCAGTCCGTTGCACCTGATGTTTTTTCTCTTGTCATATGGTTTGAATAACCGTATAATATAGTCATAAGATAAGGAGAAATCATTATGGAATTTGAAAAACAACTCGAAGAATGGATGAAACTCGATTATGTGCTTCCAGAAGACCTTCCAAACATCGAATTGTATATGGATCAGGTCACTACTTTTTTAGAAGAACAGCTAAAGAATACGAAGCGTTTCGAAGAAGATAAGATATTTACAAAAACCATGATCAACAACTATACCAAAAACCATCTTCTTCCACCTTCTAATAAGAAGAAATATTCCAGGAATCACATGATTCTTTTAATTTATATTTATTATCTGAAGAATTTTTTATCAATTTCAGATATTAAGAATCTGTTAGATCCTTTAAATGAACATTTTGATGATCAGGACTCAAAGAATTCTTTTTATACGATTTATAATGAGATTTTCAAGCTGGAGCATGATCATAATACGGCGATCCGAGATTCGATCGCAGATGTATTTCATAAATCTGAGGCTACTTTTGCTGAATTAAAGGAGTCGAAGAAGAAAGAACAGCTGCAGCAATTTGCTTTTATTACACTTCTTGGATATGATATCTATCTAAGGAAACAGGTGATTGAGAAAATGATCGATGAACTCTATCAACCAGAGTCAAACAATAAAGCAGAAAAGAAAAAGAAGAAATAGGCATCTGCCTATTTCTTCATTCGTTTAAATACCATATCATAGCCATCACTTCCATAATTCAATGAACGATTCACTCGGCTGATGGTTGCCGTGGAAGCACCTGTCTTATCTGCAACTTCTAAGTATGTATGCTTATCATATAACATCGAAGCCACCTCAAATCTCTGAGCTAACGATTCTAATTCATTTACTGTACAAAGATCTTCAAAAAATGTAAAACATTCTTCTTCTGTCTCTAATGTCAGTACTGCCTGAAATAATCTTTTTGCCGCTTCTGTCTTGATTTTCTTGCTCATTAGCATTTACTCCCTTTCTGATCTTATAGTTCCACTATACTATATCAGAGTGTTAAAGTAAAGCAATATTTTCTTTATGCTTCTCCTACTGTTGTTTTCACAATACCAACTCTTTCAAGATATCCTCTTGTCTCAGATACAACATCTCCGTTCAACGCAAGCAGTGCTACAAGGTTCGGGAATGCCATTAATCCATTACAGATATCCGCAATAGTCCATACAGCACTAACTGTCATAAATGGTCCAATAAATACTGCTAAAATATAAAACCATTTGAACGCTGTGATAACGAATTTCTTTCCATTTACCAGGTATTCCAGACATCTTTCACTATAATATGCCCATCCAAGAATTGTTGTAAATGCAAAGAATACCAGACACATCATTAATACAAATGCTGATGCTTTTGCAGGGAATGGAAGTCCTAATGCAAATGCCTTTGTTGTGACTGCAACTCCTTCAAGTCCCATATCCCATGCACCTGTCATAACGATTGCAAGTCCTGTCATTGTACATACGATGATCGTATCAATAAATGTTCCTGTCATAGATACAAGTCCCTGACGTACTGGTTCATTTGTCTGAGCTGCTGCCGCTGCGATCGGTGCTGATCCAAGTCCTGCTTCGTTAGAGAAGATTCCTCTTGCAATACCTTTCTGCATTGCAACTGTCATAGCTCCGATTGCTCCACCTGCAACTGCTTTTAGTCCAAATGCTGACTGTACGATCTCAGCAAATGCTGCTGGTACCTGTGGTAAATGTGTGAATACAATGATCAGACAGACACCAATATATGTCACTGCCATAAATGGCACGATAACCTCTGATACCTTAGAGATTCTCTTGATTCCTCCAATGATAACAAGTCCTGCACAGATTGTTACGATAATTCCTGCTACAACAACGCTAATAGAATAATTCATTCCAAATAAGCTGATCGTATGTACATTGGATGGGTCAAAAAAGTTATTAACTGCTGATGTGATTCCATTTACCTGTGTAAACGTTCCGATTCCAAACAAACCTACCATTGTTCCAAATACACAGAACAATTTTGCAAGCCATTTAAAATTCTTACCCATTCCTTTTTCAATGTAATAGAATGGTCCGCCAAGTGTGTGACCATCTTCTGCGATCACTCTATACTTAACCGCTAACATTCCTTCAGCATATTTTGTTGCCATTCCAAAAAAGGCTGCAAGCCACATCCAGAATAATGCTCCTGGTCCACCTGCAACGATTGCTGTCGCACATCCTACGATATTACCAGTTCCGATCGTTGCTGAAAGTGCCGTACATAATGCACCAAAACTTGTAACTTCTCCTTCTCCATCATCTTCATTATGAAATACATAATGTAGTGCCTTTCCAAGATGTCTGATCTGTAGTCCTCGAAGCCTGACTGTCAATAAGATTCCTGTAAAAAGGATCAAGATGATGAGGGGCATCCCCCAGATAAAATTGTCGACGTTGTTTAGTACATCGTTTAGCGTGTTTAACATTTTTCATTCCTCCAAAAATAGATCTTTGCGAATGTAACCTTGAACAGCTTGATTTTTGCATATCTGAGTATACAAAAAAGAGCTGATTAAATCAGCTCTAAAGAGTATCGAATACATTGCTTATAAAGCTCTGTCCTTTTGCCTGAGAGATTAGTTTCCTAATAGAAACTGTACACCTTCGGCGCTCACTTATGAGACTCTCCAGAGTTCATTTCTTTTTGTTCATCAGAAAGAAATGCCTATGTTTATTTTTCTTATCCGCAATATTTACTTTATATGATGATTCTGATATTTGCAAGTATTTTTTTTAATAATCAGTCACTTTCAGCACACTATACAAAAACACTTGTCTTTCTATGGCATACATATGTAATATTTTCCATACAATATTTTTATCAGTTTCTTTGCTTTTTTCCTGCTGCTGTGTTAAACTGATTCAGATATGCTCAATGCGTATGGAAACATTAGTTAAAGGAGACAATTTATAATGAAGAAACACAAAAGAAGCACTTTCTCTGGAAAGCTTGGCTTTGTATTATCAGCTGCTGGTGCTTCCGTAGGGCTTGGAAACATCTGGAGATTTCCATATCTCGCTGCTAAATATGGCGGTGGAATCTTTTTACTTGTTTATATCATACTTGCACTGACCTTCGGTTACACCTTGATCATGGCGGAGACTTCTCTTGGACGCATGACAAGAAAAAGCCCTGTTGGAGCATTTGAAAGCTTTGGAAACTCACGTTTTATATCTATTGGTGGTTGGATCAATGCAATCATTCCGATCCTCATCGTTCCTTATTATTCTGTGATCGGTGGATGGGTGATCAAATACCTGATTGAATATTTTGCCGGACATAGTAAAACTTTAGCTGGCGATGCTTATTTTACGACATTTATTTCCAATGGGTGGTCTACAGAAATCTGTTTTATCATTTTTACATTATTTACACTTGGTATCATTTACGCCGGTGTACGAAATGGAATTGAGCGTGTATCAAAATTTATGATGCCGATCCTGATCGTTTTATCACTGATCATCGCTGTGTATTCTGTAACCAGACCAGGTGCTATTGAAGGGGTAAAATACTTTCTTGTGCCAAACTTTGATCATTTTTCATGGATGACCGTTGTATCTGCAATGGGACAGATGTTTTATTCTTTATCCATTGCAATGGGAATATTGATCACATTTGGTTCTTATATGAAGAAAGATACTTCCATTGAAAAATCTACAGAGAATGTTGAGATTTTTGATACTGCAATCGCGATCATGGCTGGACTTATGATCATTCCTGCTGTTTTTGCTTTCTCTGGCGGTAATGCCGAAACATTAAAGTCTGGACCTGCCTTAATGTTTATCACAATCCCGAAAGTTTTTGCAAACATGGGATTTGGAACTGCGATCGGTGTTGTATTTTTCTTATTAGTACTGTTTGCAGCTGTGACAAGTTCGATCGCACTGACAGAAAGTGCTGTTTCGACGTTCGAAGATGAACTACACTGGAGCCGTAAAAAATCAACTGTGTTCATGGGAATGGTTATGTTACTGCTTGGAACGCTTTCCTGCCTTGGGTATGGACCTCTTGCGAATTTTAAGATTCTTGGAATGCAATTTCTTGATTTCTTCGATTTCATAACAAACTCTGTGATGATGCCGATTGCCGCGATCGCAACCTGCCTTCTGGTGTCAAAAATTGTTGGAGTTGATAAAATAGAAGAAGAGATCACAAAAGACGGACAGGCATTTCGCCGCAAGAAGATTTTCTGTTTTATGATCAAATATCTGTGCCCGCTTTTTGCAGCGATCATTTTGATCAGCTCAGTTGCAAATGCTTTTGGAATTATCACAATGTAATTTCATATATGTGTACTACTACAAAAAGGATGGCTGATTTCTCAGCCATCCTTTTTATATGATCATCCTTTAAAGATTATGCTTCATCAATTGCTTTTCCGATGTCATTTCTCTTATATTTGTTTGCAAAATCAATCCATTCTGTTGCTTTGTAAGCATTTGCTCTTGCAGCCTTTAGATTTTCTCCTTTTGCTACAACACCTAAGACACGTCCTCCATTTGTCACGATCTTATCACCATCAAACTTTGTTCCAGCGTGGAATACATAATATCCATCTTTGTCTTTGAATGTATCTAATCCTTTGATTTCGAATCCTTTATCGTATTTCTCTGGATATCCGTCAGATGCTAAAACAACGCATACTGCTGCATTATCTTCGAATTCCAATTCTACATCAGATAATTTTCCATCAATGCAGGCTTCCATCACGTCGATGATATCATTCTTCATTCTTGGAAGAACAACCTGTGCTTCTGGATCTCCAAAACGTGCATTGTATTCTAAGACTTTTGGTCCGTCTTCTGTGATCATCAATCCTGTAAATAAGATTCCTGTAAATGGTCTTCCCTCAGAAGCCATCGCATCGATCGTTGACTGATAGACATATTTTTCACAGAATGCTTCTACTTCATCATTGTAGAATGGACTTGGAGAGAATGTTCCCATTCCTCCTGTGTTAAGTCCCTGATCTCCATCTTTAGCACGTTTATGATCCTGTGCGGATGTCATACATTTGATCGTTTTTCCATCACAGAATGCCAGAACAGATACTTCTCTTCCTGTCATAAACTCTTCAATAACGATTTCATTACCAGCATCGCCAAACTGTTTGTCAAGCATTAATGTCTTAACACCTTCTTTAGCTTCTTCTAATGTGTTACAGATCAATACACCTTTTCCAAGTGCTAATCCATCCGCTTTTAATACGATTGGCATCTTAGCTGTTTCTAAATATTTGATAGCTTCATCTGGATCTGTAAAATTCTCATATGCAGCTGTTGGAATCTTATATTTCTTCATCAGATCTTTAGAAAATGCTTTGGAACCTTCGATGATCGCTGCATTCTTTCTTGGTCCAAAAACACGCAGTCCTTCTGATTCAAATGCATCGACAACACCACCAACTAATGGATCATCCATTCCAATGATCGTAAGATCAATTGCATTTTCTTTCGCAAATGCAACCAGTTTATCGAATTCCATTGCTTTGATATTTACACATTCCGCAAATTCAGCAATTCCTGCATTTCCTGGTGCACAATAAATCTTGTCTACTTTTGGGCTTTTAGCGACAGACCATGCGATCGCGTGTTCTCTTCCACCGCTTCCTACGATTAAAACTTTCATCTTTCATTTCCTTTCTTTCGTGATCTGAATGATTTATAGATAAATGACTTTTCCTTCTTCGACTTTGATCCTTCCATTAGCAATGTCATCAATGGCTTTCGGCATAATAACCCATTCTGCCTGCTCCATGATTCTTCGCTGAAGAACTTCTGGAGTATCTCCCTGTTTGATCTCTACTGCCTTCTGGGCAATGATCGGACCTGTATCCGTTCCTTCATCGACAAAATGAACGGTTGCTCCAGAAACTTTAACTCCCCTTGCCAAGGCTTTCTCATGAACCTTCAATCCATAATAGCCTGTTCCGCAAAATGATGGGATCAATGATGGGTGAATATTGATGATCCTGTTTTCAAATTCATGAATGATCTTCTCCGGAATCACAACCAAGCATCCCGCAAGAACGATCAGATCAATCTTACGGTCTACAAGCTCGTTATACAATGCTTCGTTAAATAAATCTCTTGTCTCAAAATCTTTGGGAGAAAGTGCAACTGCTTCGATATCATGTTTCTTCGCACGCTCAAGTGCATATGCATTCTTATTATTGCTGATCACAACATCAATCTTCGCATTTGTGATGCTTCCATTCTCGATTCCATCGATAATGGCCTGAAGGTTTGTTCCTCCTCCGGAAACAAGTACTGCCACCTTTAGCATAAAGTAACTCCTTTTTCTCCAGCTTCCATATGCCCTACGATATATGGTGTATCTCCTGCTGCTTTGATCGCTTCCATTGTTTTGTCAACATCTTCTTTATCAACCGCAACAACCATTCCAAGTCCCATATTGAATGTGTTGTACATCATCTCTTCTGCGATATCTCCTTCTTTGGCAAGAAGTTTAAAGATTGCTGGTACTTCATAGCTGTCTTTCTTCACAACTGCTTTCATTCCTTCTGGAAGCATACGTGGGATATTCTCATAGAATCCACCACCTGTGATATGACTGCATGCTTTAACTGTAACTCCTGCATCTTTCACACTCTTTAATGCTTTTACGTAGATTCTTGTCGGAGCAAGTAATGCTTCTCCTAATGTTTTTCCTAATTCATCATAATATGTATTTAAAGATTCTTTACTCATATCAAATACTTTTCTTACTAAAGAGAATCCGTTGCTGTGAACTCCTGTAGATGCCATACCGATCAAGACATCTCCATCTTTTAAGTTTTCTCCTGTGATCAGGTCTTTTCTGTCACATACACCAACTGCAAATCCTGCAAGGTCATAGTCTTCTTCTGGCATAAGTCCTGGATGTTCTGCTGTCTCTCCACCGATCAAGGCTGCATCTGACTGTACACATCCTTCTGCTACACCGCTTACGATCTCAGCGATCTTTTCAGGATAGTTTTTACCGCAGGCAATATAGTCTAAGAAGAACAGAGGTTCTCCTCCTGCACATGCAATATCATTTACACACATAGCAACTGCATCGATACCGATCGTATCATGTTTATCAAGGATCATTGCAAGTTTTACTTTTGTTCCACATCCATCAGTTCCTGAAAGTAAGACTGGATCATCCATATCTTTGATCTTCTTTAAAGAAAATGCTCCGGAAAATCCTCCTAATCCACCAAGTACCTCTTCTCTCATGGTTCTCTTTACGTGTTCTTTCATCAGTTCTACAGATTTGTATCCTGCTTCAATATCCACGCCTGCTTTCTTGTAATCCATTGTTACTTCTCCTCCTGATTATTTAAAATATTGATCAATACCATTTGCAATGCCGTCTACCATCTTCTTCTGTGTCTGCTTCTTCTGCATCTGTTTATCTTCGGTCTTATTTGTCATAAATCCCATCTCTATCAGTGCCACTGGAATCTTACTCCAGTTTGTTCCTGTAAGATCGTCACGTTTTGATAAACCACGTTTCTTGAATTTGGTTGACTTACAATAACTGTCCAGTATATTCTTTGAGAGTTTTTTACTCTTCTTGCTTAATTTTGCTACATAAGGATTCTGCTGTGATGGGTATAGCACAGAAACACCACGAACATTCGCTGATGCTGCATCCGCATGCAGTCTGATACAGATATCAGCACCACTTTTATTTGCACGGATCGCTCTTTGCTTATTGCTAATGTTTACATTCTGTTTTCTTCTTATCATATACACATCATAACCGCGTTTCTTTAACTCTTTCTCAAGCTTTAATGCAATCTGCAGAGTTAATTTGGATTCTGGTACTTTCGTTTTGACTCCCTGCGTTCCGTATGCTACTTTGGGTTTACGCATCTTCGCGCTCGGTCCGATAGGTTCTGTCTTACTGTTTCCCTTTCCCTGGTGTCCTGCATCAATTGCAATCTTGTATGTCTTCTTTGTTTTTGCTGCACTTACTGGAAAACTTCCTGTAACTACAACCATACATACGCATAAAAACGCTGCAAGAATCTTCTTATTCATAATCTTTGTATCCAACTTTGTCAAGTTTCTCTGCTTTCTCTACAACTGACTGTTTCATCTCTTCGCTGTAAGCTTCTAATTTCTCAAGTAATTTCTCGTCTGATGTTGCAAGGATCTTCGCTGCAAGGATTCCTGCATTAAGTCCTCCATTGATCGCTACAGTCGCTACTGGTATTCCAGATGGCATCTGTACGATAGAATATAAAGAATCAACACCACCGAGGTCGGAAGTCTTCATCGGAATACCGATAACTGGCATTGGGAATAAAGCTGCACACATACCTGGAAGATGTGCTGCCTTTCCAGCACCTGCAATGATCACTTTCACTCCACGGTCCTTCGCACCTTTTGCCCACTCAAAGAAAATATCTGGTTCTCTGTGTGCGGAAATGATCGTCATCTCAAAATCGATCCCCATCTGATCTAAAAACTCTGCTGCTTTTTTCATGATAGGCATATCAGAATCGCTGCCCATTACAATTGCTACTTTTGCCATGTTCTTTCTCCTTATCTTATGAAATTAACAAAAACTTCCCTTTCAGGATTTTATCTTTCTTATCATTGTACTGATTTAACCGATTTCCGTCAATGGTTCATTTAATGTTTCTGTACCAGAAAGTACAAATTTACCATCTTTGATCAGTAAAATCTCATCTCCGCCAAGGGTGATCGCACAAATAGAATCCAGTTCTTCATATGGAATCGTAATATCTGTGTGACACTGGAAATACTCGCCTTCTTTGGAGCATTCATTATATTTTGCAACGATTTCTTTGCCGTCTGGATTGTGAACTTCAGTTTCTTCACAATGACTGTAGCAAGTATCTCCCACTGCAAAATGAGGTCCCATCTTCTCAACGATCAGGATTGGAAGCTGATATAAGATATCATATGTCTTCGCCATCACATATGCTGTTGTGTTTGTTCCGATCGCAAACTCGCCCATTGGGAGCGTATCTCTGTTATATAAGAGATTCTCTTTGATAAATGCCTTATTTTCTTCCTCTGTTTTAAAGTTTTTGCATGTATATTCAGAAATCATTCCATCTTTAAAAGTAATTTCAAGGTCAATGAATTTCAGATCATTTAAATAGACTTCTCCAACATGCAGTACTCCATTGGTCCCTGTTAATTTTGGTGAGGTAAACACTTCTCCAACTGGAATATTGACATCTGCAAGGCAGTTTTCAAAATTCGTTTCTTTGGATGGGTCATCCATCTCATGCATCGCTACGTATAGGTCGGTCTTATTCTTTCCTTTTCCTTTGACATGAACTTCCACTGCCTGATCCAGGGCATCGATCAAATGCTGCTGAATCTGTCTGTATTTGTCTTTATCCAATGTATTAACTTTCACAACTTCTTTAAAAATCTCTTCAAAGTTATCCCCGATCTCAGGAATTGGATATGCAATGATCGTAAAGCTCCTCTGCTCTGGTTTGATATACTGATTCATGATCTCAGACGCTTTGATCTGGAATTCTACAGAAAGCTCTTGCTGCTTCTTGCTTAATTTTAAATTCTCTTCTTTATTCTCTGGTAAAAAAGGTATTTCCCCAAATGTTTCCATGCAAGCTGGTCCAGCAAACACATACGCTTCATCTTTATAATGTTCATATGCATTATGATAACATTCTAATTTGTGCTTCATAAAACGATTATCAAAGAATATCGCCTGATCATATCTGTGATCATATTCATACTGTGGGTTTGGAGAAGATGAAACATAACCAATCTTATGAAGTCCTCGTGTTAAAACAGATACTCCACTTCTATAGATGATCGGTGCAAGCCCAATTTCTGAGAATAAACGAACTGCCTCTCTGACAACTGGTTCAAATCCGATCGTATAACGGATATTAACACTTCGTTTTGGACTCATATCAATGTTATTGATGATAAATCCTTCATGAAATCCATCAACATATGTTTTGGCCATTGCTGTGATCTCTTCTTGTGGCAATTTATTTAAAAACTTTAAAGTATCAATTTCATTTTCAGAAATATATTCTCCATATTGATACAAAATATCTGGATCACTGAGATCAGATTTCATCACGATCTTTGTTGCAAAATCAAGTTCTGGGTCTAACTGTTCTCTGATTCTGTACTCAAAAACATCCTCGCTGTAATCTCTCATATGATCAAAAACAATATGCTTGATCTTCTGCGGATGTTCTTCTCCTGACAAAAATAAATTGCTGATTTCCAAGAACAATTCATTGTTGATCACAAGGTCAAACAGTCTTCCTTCGATCGCATAGATAAATCCACTGCGCATCTCTGCATATAAAAATGCGAAAATCTGACCATACTCTTTTCCAAACTTTTCTGTACAAAATTCTGGATTTCCAAAACTATGTGCATATTGTTCCTGGCTGATCTCTTCATACCATATTCTATTCCACTGTTTTAACTGTTCTAATGTCCTCTCTTTGGTATCGTAAATCTCATTTACATATAATAAAAGGTCTGCCATTTTAGAAAAATATGAAGAAAATTCTCTTGTTTCTTCTACATCTTTTTTTAATTCTAACAGTGCGATCTTATTTAATTCATGTCTTTCTGATAACATTGTATTCAAGTCATCTCTTCCTTTCTTTACTTAGATCATTGCAATTATTCCAATCACAAAAATGATCACAGATACTGCCAGCACAATTCCGTTGCAAGTACATCCAATGATCTTCCATTTCATCACTGCTGCGGTATCTTTCATACTTTGTATTCCAAAATATAATCCTATAGCTGATACTACCAGCAAGATCCATCCTCCAGCTCCACTTAATGGACTGCTTGTTCCTCCTGTCTTTATGGAACCGAAAAGCAGCAGGTAATATCCAATGATCCCTGCTGCTCCTAAAATCACAGAAACAATTGATTCCCGTGAAATAATCTTGTCAGATGGACGATATGCAAATGTTTTTCTTTTGTTTCTCTTCATTTTGCCGCCCTCTTTCTGTTATATAAATCATATACTGCTACTACGACCCTGTATATCATATACCCGATCAATCCACCAACCGTATTCATCAGAAGATCATCTACATCAAATACCCCTACTTTCATGATCAATTGACTTGTCTCGATCACTAAACTAAAAAATGAAGTTGCAAACACTGCACGAAAAAATGCCTTTTTCTTATTGATCACGATCGGGATCATAAAACCAAATGGACTGAATGCAAAAATATTTCCAAACAGATTTGTGACCACTGCTTCGGTGGACAAAAGATGTCTGTACGTCCAGAACCTGTTGATTTCTTTGAATAAAACTAAGTTCACATGGGAGGTATCATATCCTGTATCCCTCCCATATCGTTCACTCAATAATACAAAATAAAATATACCTATGATATAAAGATAAAATATAACTTTTATTCCTCGTCTGGCTAACTTCTTTTTCTCAACCGTCACAAGAACCATCCTTAATGTTTTGCACCATACTGTTCATAGTATGCATCAATTGCTGCTTTTAATGTATCATCAATCACAACTTTTCCATTACATTCTTTGTTATATAAACATTCTACAACTTCTTCCATATCAACGATCGCTGCTGTATCAAATCCATATAATTCTTTCACTTCATCCAGTGCACATTTTTCTCCGCCTTTACCGATTTCCATACGGTTTAAGGATACCATTAATCCAACGATCTCTACGTTTGCTGCTCCTTTTACTTTTGGAACTGTCTCTTCCATGGATTTACCAGATGTTGTAACATCTTCGATCATGATCACGCGGTCACCGTCTTTTAATTCGCTTCCAAGGAAGTTTCCTTTATCTGCACCATGATCTTTTGCTTCCTTACGGTCAGAACAATAACGAACTTCTTTTCCATATAATTCGCTGTATGCGATCGCTGTTACAACTCCTAATGGAATTCCTTTGTATGCAGGTCCGAATAACACATCAAAATCATCTCCATAAGTACTATGGATTGCTTTTGCATAATATTCTCCAAGTCTCTTTAACTGAGATCCTGTCACATAAGCTCCTGCATTCATGAAAAATGGAGATTTTCTTCCACTCTTTAATGTAAATTCTCCAAATTTTAATACATCACTTTCTACCATAAATTCGATAAACTCTCTCTTATACTGTTCCATCTTCTATTTAAACCTCCATCTTATTCATTCTTTGCTAATTTGCGGTATTCGTCATGATAAAAACGAATCACATCTTTTCTTGTCACGATCCCGATAAATTTCTCCTGATCATCAATGACCGGAACAAAATTCTGATCTGTGATCACATCGACAAGATCATCCATATCTGTGCTGATCGTCACTGCCTGAATGTTTCTCTTTCTCTTTACATCCATAAGTTTGACTTTCTCAGCTTCTGATATATTCCAATGGCACATAGATTCCATGGCACGCAATACATCACCTTCTGTGATCGTTCCTGCGTATTTACCATCATCAGTTAATGTCGGCACTGCTGAATATCCATGATATTTTAGTTTTTCAAATGCCTGCCTTAAACTTTCATCGGCAGGGATATAGGCAACCTCACTTTTCGGAGTCAGGAAAAATAAAATATTCATACCCTCATCCTCCTTTTATTATCTATTTGACACATCCGATCAATTCGTTAATATCATTGATCTGATGTCTTTCCATGTAAGTTTTGATTCCATCAACCACTTCAAGTGTCGTTGCAGGATTGATAAAGTTTGCTGTTCCTACTGATACCGCTGTTGCACCAGCCATGATAAACTCTAATGCATCCTCAGCTGTTGAGATTCCACCCATACCGATAATTGGCACATCCACAGCGTTAGCAACCTGATATACCATACGGACAGCAACTGGTTTGATCGCTGGTCCGGACATCCCACCTGTCTTATTGGCAAGCACAAAATCTCTTCTTTCAATATCGATCTTCATTCCTGTTAATGTATTAATCAAAGAAAGAGCATCACTTCCTGCATCAACTGCAGCTTTTGCCATCTCTGTGATATCTGTGACATTCGGGCTTAACTTCATGATGATCGGCTGTTTTGCTTTTGCTTTCACTGCCTTCGTAATATCATATAACGCTTTGGGATCCTGTCCAAAAGCAATCCCGCCTGCCTTTACATTCGGACAGGAAATATTCAGTTCGATAGCCGGTATCTTGTCCAGATCCGCTATCTTTTCAGCACATTCCACATACGTTTCTACAGAGGAACCGCTTACATTTACAATCATGTTCGTATCGATATCCTTAATCTTCGGATAAATATGATCAACAAAATATTGTGCTCCTTTATTCTGCAGACCTACTGCATTCAACATTCCCGAAGGGGTTTCCGCCATACGGGGATACAGGTTTCCTTCGCGTGGCTGGATCGTTGTTCCTTTCACAAAAATACCGCCCAAACGGGAGATATCCATAAAGTCCGAATATTCAATGCCATATCCGAAAGTACCCGATGCCGTCATGACCGGGTTCTTCAATTGTAAATTACCGATGTTTACGTTTAATTCAGCCATGTCAAATTTTCTATATTAAATACAGGTCCTTCAGTACATACACACACATGATGTTCATCCTTAGTCTTCTCCACGCAGCATAAACAAGCTCCTATACCACAAGCCATTGTGTTTTCAAGAGATACTTCGCATGCAATAGAGTTTGCGTGAGCATATTTGGCAACAGCCATCATCATTGGTTTGGGGCCACAAGTGTAAATCTGGTCGAAATGTACATCTTTCAAGATGGAATGATTGGTTACATATCCCTTTTCGCCCAATGAACCGTCTTCTGTTGTAACATACACGGTTCCAAACTGTTCGAACTGTTTCAATTGTAACACATCCTCTTTAGAACGGGCTCCCAAAAGGAACGTAGGTGTATAACCGGCTTTTTTCAGGATTGCACCCAGGTACAACATCGGAGCCGTCCCGACACCGCCGCCGATCAGCAGAAGTTTCTGTCCTTTATCGGTGGCTGGCAACGTGAAACCGTTCCCCAAAGGCAGCATGATATTAATAATATCGCCCGGCTTATACTCGGCCATCCGGCGCGTCCCGTCACCAACC
>OLPF01001693.1_pt1 | contig 17054 bp, 11 predicted proteins | sample 1673121 | NCBI WGS metagenome assembly OLPF01 (sample SAMEA3136756, study PRJEB25190) | human gut metagenome
AGATCATATACTTCCAAAGACTTTGAAACCAACCTAAGTTTATCTGGTTCGTTTCCGTTATTTTTTTCGCTTACGCTGCGAGTTTTCTTCTCGCTTCTGTTAAATTAACAGGGTTGTATCATTGTTTAATTTTCAAGGTTCATCCGCTGACTTTCTTTTTCCGTTTTTCGCTGTCAGCCTGACTATTATACCATGACAAAACCGGTTTGTCAACCCCTCAAACGAAAAAAAAAATCAAAAAAAAAGTGATTTGTCGTTTTTGACGGACAAATTGCCGATACTGTCGACGGCGGTTGGTCATTTCAACGACTGAAACACGCTCCGACTGCGATCGGACCGCCTCTGTTTCGGTTTTTATTTCCGTAAACGGAAAAAAATCCCTCCGAACGGCAAATATTCTCTCTCAAAACATAATGCCGTTCGGCGGACCGTTCCGTCTACATATTTATATACAGCGCCATTACCATTCAAACGCTCCGATGTTGTTTGTCGGAATGCTTGTCGTTCTGTCCTCAACAAGTTCGGGCATCAACTTTATCTCATTCATAAGTTTATACAGTTCCGCAGCCTCTTTCATACCGTTCCGAACCTTTTCGACTATTGCACCGTCATATATTTCCTCAACAGGCGCATGGTCGCAGACATGTATATTCCGAACGGTGAAATACTCTTCAAGACCTTTTGCGGGTTGTTCGCGGAATTTCTTCTTATAATGTTCGACCTGCCAATGCAGCGTCTTGATTTTCGAAACACGTTTTTTGAACAGATCGGGATATTCGAGAATATATCGGCGATAAAGCGCCATATTCGCCGCACTTGACGCCCAATACCCCATGCCCCAGAACGCGCCCGATTGAGTTATCTCAAAATAAAATGCAGGCGCGTCAGGATAGACTTTTGCGGGGCGTTTGAAAGTTATCCACATATTGTCGCGATAAAGATGACTTTTATCTTTTGTGAAACGGGTATCGCGATATATATGACAAAGGCAGTATCGAGGCTGCGTCACGATAAGAGGGTCGATAAACGCCGCGGTCGGAGCGAGCGTTTCGACGAACGACGCAAACGGCGCATACACAAGCCTTTTATATTCCGGCTTGTGGCTGTCATACCATTCTCTGCTGTTTTTCTCCCTGTTTTCACGCAAAAACGCAAGCATTTCTCTCGGGAAGCCTTTGAAATCCATTTTCGGAAACCTCTTTAATCTTTTTTCAACCGTATTTTATCACGAACAGGATAAAAAGTAAAGAGATAGGCGATTTTTACCGATAAAAGTTCGACAGAAACAATTTAAATAAAAAACATTGACAGCAAAAAACCGTTGTGTTATACTTATAATACACTTCTTATATAGATTTCGCATCAAACCAAAAGGAGAAAACCAAATGAAAAAAGTCATTGCGGCAGTTACAGCGCTTTGCGTGACGGCGTGTCTTTTGGCGTCGTGTCAAATAATCAGAACCCCGATAAAAAACGTTTTTATAGTTGACAACGCAAAAACGTATACGCTTGTTGAAGATGTTCCTCAGAGCGGTCGCGAAAAGCTCGAGGTCAGTCTTGCGCGAAACGAAAAAGAGGGTTGTCAGTTCATTCTGCGTTTTGACGAAGACGTCAGCGGCGTTTCCGTCAAGGTTTCGGATATAACGAACGAGAACGGGGAAAAACTCGACGTTTACGGAGTATACAGGGAGCATTACGTCACAACGCTGAGAGATTCGACCGACAAGCAGAACTTCTACCCCGACGCGATGATTCCGCTTGTTTACGACGACCTGAACTCTTTTGAGATAAAAGCGAAAGAAAACCAAGGTATCTACATTACGCTTTCGGCGGGCGAAACGCAGCCTGCCGGAAAATACACGGGAAAGGTTACCGTGCGCCGCGACAACGGCGAAGACATCTCCATTCCTCTTGAAGCGGAAGTCTGGGATTTTGTGATACCGAAAACAAACACGATGGAAACGTCTTTTCAGATGTGGTTCTTCTCAACATGGGAATATCTGCAAAGAAAAGGCGCGACAAACCTCGATTACGAGGAAACAAGAAAGCAGTATGCGGATTTCCAGCTTGAATACAGAATTGAAGATTTCGATCTTCCGGACAACTACGACTACGCGCCCGATTTCGCGAGAAAAATGGCACAGCGCATAAAGGACGGGACGGTAACATCTTACAGGATTCCCATCGGTCTGAATGAATTCACCGACTCAAACGGCGTAGTGCGTCATCTGCTTTGCAAAGAGGACGGAAGCATGCTGTCGTGGCCCAAAGCATTTATCGACGCGCTCGACGCGGAGGGTATACTCGAATACGGGTATGTTTACGTCTATGACGAGCCGAGCATGAGTTACTATAATGATATTCGCTTTTCGTTCGATTCTCTGAAAAAATACAATCCGAAAATCAGGTGTATGGTCACCTCCGGCGCGCGCAACGCGCTTTACGGCAGCGTTGATATTTTTTGCGGCATAGAAAACATTGACCAGAACGACGAGGTATATGTAACGGAAAGGAAGAGAGCGGGAGATACCGTTTGGTGGTATAACTGCGACGGCGTTGATATAGACAACCATCCCTGCTATCTGATAGGCTATCCGCTTGTCGGATGCAGAACCCTGAACTGGATGCAAAAAGACCTCGGCATAACGGGCAATCTTTATTGGGCAACTTCAATTCAGCTGACAAAGGAAGGCGCGGACAGAGATATCTGGAATTATCCGTTTGCATCCAATTACAGAGCGGGCGACGGGTTTCTTATATACTCGGGGGTTGAAGGCGACGGCGTGATAAACAGAAACATCCCCGTACCCTCGCTTCGCCTCGAAGCCATAAGAGACGGCATGGAGGACTATGAATATCTGTGTTTGATGGAAAATAAGATCAACGCGTTTCTTGAAAAGCACAACATAACGGATATTGACGCGGACACGGTTCTTAACACATACTACGATACGCTTTATACGAGCAGAAACGATTACGACCACGACCCCGCCGAACTGCTCAAAATCAGAAAAAGACTTGCGCACGATATAATGGCGGACGACAATACGCTTGTAACGATGCTGCCCGGCTTTACATACGAAAACACAAATCTGCGTGAGATCAGGGTCTATGCGCCGATAGGGTCGGACGTCACCTGCGACGGGGTTGCGGTAACCGGCTCGGAACAGGGAGACTGTGCGGTTTACTCCGCTTACGTCGATATGAGCGGCGTTTACGGGATCAGAGAAACCACGGTGGCTGTAAACGGAGAGGAATATACGATAGATCTGAAAGCGCCCGATGAAGTTGAGTTTGAAACGCTCGGGTATAAACTTATGTTTGATAATATCGACACGCTCAAAGTCCCGTACACGGACGGAGAGGTCAGACAGAACTATCTGTTCAACTGTTTTGACAGACGGCTTCAACGCAACGACAACGGAACATTTTCAAGGCTCATAACAGTAAACCGAAATGAACCGGAAACTATCAAAAAAGGAATATCTTCCGAATATCAAAGCGATATTCCGCTTATTGTCATGACCGACTACGAAACGCAGGTCGGGAAAAATGTGCTTCCGACAATCAATGCAAAGATATTCGTTCCCGCAGGCGCAGAAGTCAAAGCAAACGGCAACGCGCTTACGGAAAAGGAAAGAACGGAAACATATTCTCTGTTTGAGGCACGGTTTTCGTTTGATTCCGCGGGAAGGCATCTTGTTCCGATAGAAATAACGTACAACGGAAAAACAGAAACCGTGTACAGAATAATCAATCAAGGCGCAGAAAGCATATTTGTTCCGTTTGATTTGAATGACACGGCAACCGCCGCAGCGATAGACGCGCTTGACAACGTGGAGGTCGTAACCTCCGACAACGGCAAAAAAGCAATGCGGTTCACGTTTGAAAGGTCCGGTGTAAAGCAGGAAGTCCAGTTCCCGCTTGAAATTCTTGCGGACGGATACAAAACTCTGCCGAAAGATGAAACTCACATTTCTTTCAAACTGACAAATCTTTCGAACGAAGCAATCAATGTTCCTTCCGTACTGTTCAAATCAACAACGATAACTCCGCCGTATGTCGCACCGATATACAACATGGTGGGACCCGGCGAGACAACGACCGTTATTGTTGCGATACAAAAGAAACTGTCCGGCAACAGAGCGCTTCGGGCAATAGGAATAACATACACAAGTCTGCTCAATTCCGACGGCGCGGAATTGCTGATAGAAGATCTGCAATTTGCCACGATCCCCTATTATCCGTACAATGAAGCGAGCGATATCGTATTGACTTTCAATTAAAGAAATTTGAGCGTTCCTGCTGTCCGCGGGAACGCTCTGTATTTTATGATTATTTTTATTCTTCCGTCGGCAGTTCAAACCAAAAGTCGCTGCCCTGTCCGACAGCGCTCGAAACGCCGTAATGTGCGCCGTGCATTTCAAGGATCTTCCGAACGATCGAAAGCCCGAGTCCCGTTCCGACGACCGCGCGTTTATGTGCGTCTCTGCTTCGGTAATATCTGTCCCATACGGTCGAAAGTTCCTCGGGAGCGATGCCCGCGCCGTTGTCGATGAAGTCAAAGCGGACGACACCGTCGGAAACGGTCTGCCGAACAGTTATCTTCTTATCCTCACCGCAATAGTTGACGGCATTGTTGATGAGATTATACACGACCTGCGTAATTTTTATCTCATCCGCGCTGACGAAAACGTCGCGATCGTATTCAAACGAGATCGAATAGCCCTCCCGCTCGCGGAGTTCGGAGTATCGCGTCAGTATACCGCGCACGCAATCGGTCACATTGAACCTCGACGGCGTCAGAGGAAGCGTGTCCGACTGCAATTTCGAGATGTCGAGAGTGTCGTTGACAAGCGTTGTCAGACGTTTTGTCTCGTCCACGATCACCTGCGCGTTCGCGGCATTGTTTTCTCCCGGAATATCGCGCATCATCTCCGCGTAGCCGCCGATCATTGTCAGAGGCGTGCGCAGATCGTGAGAAACGTTCGCGATAAGTTCCTTTTGAAGGGCGTCGGTCTTGCTCAGTTCACACGCCGCGTAATTCAGCGTTCCCGCAAGTTCGGAGATCTCACGGTAGCCGCTCTCGTCGAACGCCGCCGAATAATCCGCGCGCGCAAGCCGTTTTGCGGACTCGTTGATCCTCGATATGGGAGCCGAGACAACGCGCATGATAATGAACGCAAGAACCGCGGCAAGCACGATCACGATGCAAGTTATGAATATCAACTGAACGCGGAGAGTCGAAACTGTCGCGTCAACGGGCGTTATCTGCGAATTAAGCATGATCGCATAGGTCTTTCCGTTTTTTTCGACGATCTCGGCATATAAAAGCCCTTTTGCAAGGCTCTCGCTCCTGACCTCGGAAGAAGATTGAAAACCGTTTTCCGCGTTTACGAAATCCATATCGAAAACGGTCGAATAAACGCCGTTGCCCGCGAGGGCGCGGTCAATAACTTCCTTTCGCTCGGAGCGTGTCATTTTGTGTATCACGCAGGAAAAAGCACCTTCGGCGGACGAGATCATATTTCCGTCTTCGTTCATAACAAGGATGCAGACGCTTCGGCTGCCCGCGATCGCGGCAATACTGCGCGAAAGGTCGCCTTCTCCGACATTTTCGGCGACGTCGGACGCGACCGACTTGATCTCATGCGTTTTTATCCGCTGATAAAAATCTTCGAGAAAAACCGTTTGGAACAGCCAAAGCAGGCACAGAACGACGGCGGCGAAAACAAGCAGACCGCCGAACACAAGCCACTTTATACTTATTTTCTTACGCTTCAAAACGATATCCGACCCCTCTCAAAGTCACGATGTGTCCCGCGGCGTCGCCGAGACTGCGGCGGAGCAGTTTTATATGGGTGTCAAGCGTGCGGTCGTCGCCGTAATAATCGTAGCCCCAGACCTCGGTTATCAACTTCTCCCGGCTCAGCGCGACGTTGACGTTCCTCGCAAGATAAAAGAGCAGATCGTATTCCTTCGGAGACATATCGATCCGCCGGCCTTGAACGTAAACAAATCTTCCGCGGAAATCGATCGCAAGATCGCCGTAATCGACGACATCGTTTTCGTCTTCGTTTCCGTTTCCGCTTCGGCGTAAAACAGCAGCGATGCGCATCATCAGTTCACGCGGAGAAAAAGGTTTGACGACATAATCGTCCACGCCGACCTCAAAACCGTGAATGCGGTCATACTCCTCTCCGCGGGCGGAAAGCATGATAACGGGAATATTTTTGTTTTTTCTTATCTCGCGCACGGCTGAAAACCCGTCAAGTTCGGGCATCATAACGTCCATGACTATCAGGTCGAAATCCTCGGCGCGACATTTCGCGATCGCGTCGATACCGTTGACCGCCTCGACGATCCCGTAACCTTCGTACTGCGCGTATTTTTTTATCAGCGTCCGGATATTCGCTTCGTCGTCGACGACAAGAATTTTTGCCATGCGTGTTCCCCCCTTCAAGCGTTGTATGATCTTGACCGTTTTTGAGTATAGCACCCGAATGTGAAGGCTCGGTGAACGTTCTCTGAACCTTTCCGTCTTTCATTATATATCATTTTTTCCGCATTTTCAAGCACGCAAAGCGAAAAACGGAAAAAACGGACAAAAAAATCAAAAAGTTCGGCTTTTGCGTCTTGACTTTTTTGTTTTGATGTGGTATCATCAATCAAAGGCGTTGACGAAAAGGGCGCGAAAAAGAGTTTTCCGAGAGAAGCGGCGGTCGGTGTGAGCCGCAGAAAGCGTTTTCGTCGTTGTAGTTTCCGAGCCGAGGGGAAGAAAGCGTGCGCGCAAGTAGAACCCTTCCGTTTTCCGTTGCGTTAAAACGGCGAGAGCGGCGGTCTTCCGAATGATCGGAAGGACGCAATTTGAGTGGTACCGCGGATTTTTCATCCGTCTCAAAGGTTTCTTTGGGACGGATTTTTTATTTAACTCGGACAATAATATTTATCATATACGGGAGGATGAAATGAAAGAACTCGACAAGACTTACGATCCCGGGAAGTTTGAAGACAAGATCTACGATTTCTGGGTAAAAAACGATTATTTCAAGGCAAAGATCGACAAGACGAAAAAGCCGTTCACGATTGTGATCCCGCCGCCGAACATAACGGGACAGCTGCACATGGGACACGCGCTCGACAATACGATGCAGGATATACTCATCCGCTATAAGCGCATGCAGGGATATTCCGCGCTCTGGCAGCCGGGAACGGATCACGCGAGCATAGCGACGGAGGTCAAGGTCGTTGAAAAGCTGAAAAGCGAAGGAATCGACAAAAACGAGATCGGCCGCGAGGAATTTCTCAAACACGCATGGGCGTGGAAGGAGCAGTACGGCAACCGCATAATAAACCAGCTTAAAAAACTCGGTTCTTCATGCGACTGGTCGCGCGAACGCTTCACGATGGACGAGGGCTGTTCCCGTGCCGTTGAAGAAGTTTTCGTAAATATGTACAACAAGGGGCTTATATACAAAGGCTCCAAGATAATCAACTGGTGTCCCGTTTGCCATACGTCCATATCCGATGCGGAAGTTGAATACGAAGAACAGCAGGGCTCGTTCTGGCACATCAAATACCCCGTTGTCGGCGAAGAAGGAAGGTTTCTCGAGTTTGCGACGACGCGTCCCGAAACGATGCTCGGAGATACCGCGATCGCCGTTCACCCCGACGATGAAAGATATAAAGATCTTGTCGGGAAAAAGGTCAGACTTCCGTTCGTTGACAGGGAGATACCCATCATCGCGGACGAATATGTCGAAAAGGATTTCGGAACGGGCGTCGTAAAGATCACGCCCGCCCACGACCCGAACGACTTCGAGGTCGGAAAACGTCACAATCTGCCCGAGATCAACATTCTCAACGACGACGCGACGATCAACGAAAACGGCGGCAAATTCGCGGGAATGGACAGATACGAGGCGAGAGCCGCGATCGTCAAAGAACTCGACGAAATGGGACTTCTCGTCCGCATCGAGCCTTACACGCACAACGTCGGAACGCATGACCGCTGCAAGACCGTTATCGAGCCGATGATAAAGAAACAGTGGTTCGTCAAAATGGATGAACTCATCAAGCCCGCGGCGGACGCGGTTCGGAACAAGGAGATAAAACTCGTTCCCGAAAGGCTTGAAAAGACTTATTTCAACTGGACGGACAATATCCGCGACTGGTGCATATCGCGTCAGTTGTGGTGGGGGCACAGGATACCCGCCTATTACTGTCCCGAATGCGGAGAGACCGTCGTTTGCAAGTCGAAGGACGCGCCGACGGTATGTCCGAAATGCGGTCACAGCGGCATGACGCAGGACGAAGACACGCTCGACACGTGGTTCAGTTCCGCGCTCTGGCCGTTCTCGACGCTCGGGTGGCCGGACAAAACTCCCGAACTCGAATACTTCTATCCGACAAGCGTCCTCGTTACGGGCTACGATATAATCTTCTTCTGGGTAATCAGAATGATATTCTCGGGCTACGAGAACATGGGCGAGAAGCCGTTTGACACGGTACTTTTCCACGGGCTTGTCAGAGACTCGCAGGGACGCAAGATGTCGAAATCGCTCGGAAACGGCATCGACCCGCTTGAAGTCATCGACAAATACGGCGCGGACGCGCTCCGCTTCACGCTGATAACAGGCAACGCGCCCGGAAACGATATGCGTTTTTACTGGGAAAAGGTCGAGGCGAGCCGCAACTTTGCAAACAAGATCTGGAACGCCGCGAGATTTGCGCTCAACTACCTCTCGATCGATAAGGTCGAGCTTCCCGAAAAACTTGAGATCGAGGACAAATGGATCCTGAACGAACTTAACGCGACGACGAAATCGGTATGCGAGAACCTCGATAAATTCGAACTCGGTATCGCCGCGCAGAACCTTTACGATTTCATTTACGACAAACTGTGCGACTGGTATATCGAACTCGTCAAGCCGCGTCTGTTTGAAACGAACGAGGACAAGGCGACAAATCTTTCCGCGCAGAACGTTCTTTGCTACGTTCTTGAAAAGACGCTCGCGCTCCTGCACCCGTTCATGCCGTTCATAACGGAGGAGATCTGGCAGTCTCTGCCTCATGAGGGCGAGGCTCTGATGATAAGCCGTTATCCCGAATTCACAGAAGCGCTCCGTTTTGAAAAAGACGCCGAAGAGATGGAAAACGTCATGTCTCTGATAAAAGAAGTCCGCAAGACGAGAAAGAGCATGAACGTTCCCGGCGCGAAGAAGACGACGCTTTACATCGACTCGAAAAATCCCGAGGCGTACACCGACGGCGAAGCATTTATCAAGAGGCTTGCGTCCGCCGAAAAAGTCGTTATCGGCGCGGTCGATCCGCAGGGCATGGTTCAGGTCATCACTTCCGACGCGAACGCGTATATGCCGCTCGGAGAACTGATCGACAAAGAAAAAGAGATCGCCCGCCTCGACGCGGAGATCGCAAAACTCCGATCTGAGATCGAACGGGTTGACAAAATGCTCTCCAATCCCGGCTTCGTGAGCAAAGCGCCCGCCGAAAAGGTCAACGCGGAAAAAGAGAAGAAGGAAAAGAACATACGCCTTCTCTCCGAGACCGAAAAGGCTCTTGAAGATATAAAAAATATCTGAAAAACGCATAATAACGCGTAAAAACATCCCCGCGCCGAGCGCGGGGATGTTTTTTTATAAAAATCGGGAAATTCAGCAGTTCCCGTTCACTATTCTCGCGTATTCCTCTTCGGGGATCATCGGCGAGCATATCTCCGAAAGAAGCGCGGCGTCGATCTCTCCCTTTTCGGCATACTCTTTCCCCGAGCGCTTTATGAGTTCAAGTCTCGGAACGGTGACGGGCGCGGCTTCGGGCGCGCTGAACATCGGGCTTTCGGGAACGGCGATGAATTTCGGCAACCTGCGGTTGCAAAAGCGCTTTTTTCGGGGGAAAAACTATTTTTCAAGCCACTCGTTGAGTTTTCTGATCCCCTCTTTGCTTCCGGAAAGATAAATCAGATCGCCCTTTTGGAAGACATAGTCGGGTCTGACCGTTTCCGTGACCGCGCCGTCGTTCTCGACCGCGACGATGTTGAGCCCCAGACGCGAACGGAGATCTATATCGACGACCGTTCTTCCGACGGCTTTTTCGGGAACGCTTATCTTGGTGATATTTATTTTTTCGCTGAGTTGAACGAAATCGAGAGCCTTCGAGGTTTCGAGGCGGTTGGCGAGGCGTATCGCCATGTCGCGTTCGGGATAAACGACCTCTGCTCCGAGTTTTTCGAGAATAACTCCGTGTTCCGCGCTCGATGCCTTTGCGATGACCTTCGGGATACCGAGTGAAACGAGATGCAGCGTTGTCAGGATCGATGTATCCATACGCTCGCCGATGCAGACGACGGCGACGTCGCAGTTCTGTATACCCGTCTCGGTAAGCGTCTTCTTTTCGAGATTTGCGACAACATAGGCGTTGTCGGTCAGTTCGCGCATTTCGCGCACTTTGTCCTCGTCGGAATCGATGACGACGATGTCCGCGCCCGCCGCGGCGAGTTCCGTTGCGAGCGCCGAGCCGAAGCGCCCGATACCGACGATCCCGTAAGACATTTTATCGTTTTTTGAACGGTGAAACATTATATTTATCTCCCTTCTAACCTATCGCTATATTTCCCTCGGGATAGCGCACGCGCTCGCCGCGGGAGAAGTACCAGAGCGTCGCGACCGTCAGAGGTCCGAGCCTGCCTATATACATGATCGGTATAAGAATTATCTTCGCCGCCGTTCCCAATGTCGGAGTTATGCCCGTTGACAGACCGACCGTTCCGAACGCGCTCGTGACTTCAAAAAGCGAGTCGCGAAACGGTATATCGGGTTCCGCAAGACAGAAAAGGAACGTGCCCGTCACGATAACTCCGAGAGCGATAAGCGTCACGACCGCCGCTTTTTTGAAAGCGTTTCGCGGAACGGAATAGCGGAAAGCCTTTTCCGAGCGGTTTGTCGCGGCGGAGCTGATCCCCGTGACAAGAACGAATATCGTACTCGTTTTCACGCCGCCGCCCGTCGATCCCGGCGACGCTCCGATGAACATCAGAACGAGCATGACGATAAGTCCCGCGTTCGTAAATCCGCCGAGAGGATAGGTCGAAAATCCCGCCGTTCTCGCCGAAACGCTGTTAAAAAACGCTCCGAGCCACGAAAAGTTTTCGGTCAGTTTGAAAAGAAGCGTACCGCCCGCGAGCAAAATTCCGCTGAAAGACAGAACGACCTTTGAATGAAGCGAGAGCCGCTTCCACCGAAAACGATTATCAAGAAGATCGCGGACTACGAGAAAACCGACGCCGCCGAGGATGACGAGCGCGCAGGTCACGAGATTCAGCATCACGTCGTCCTTATACGCGGTCATACTCTGCATATTTCCGAAAATGTCGAAGCCCGCGTTGTTGAAGGACGCGACGGAATGAAAAAGGCTGACGCCGACCGCGCGCCAAAACGGCATTCGGCGGATAAAGACACAGAAATTCAGAACCGCGCCCGCGAGTTCGATGACGGCGGTCGTCGCGAAAATGCTGCGAACGAGACGGACGACGCCTTTGCCCGAACCGAAGTTGATGCTTTCGCGGACGATCTTTCTTCCCCGCAGATCCATGCGTTTTCCCATCGCGAGGATCACGCCCGCGCCGATCGTCGCAACTCCGAGTCCTCCGATCTGTATCATAACGGCGATAATGCTCTGTCCGACAGCGGTGAATGTGTCATAGGTATCCACCGTGACAAGACCCGTCACGCATACGGCGCTCGTTGCCGTAAAAAGCGAATCGATATAACGCAGTTCGACGCCGTCCCTGACGCTGAACGGCATTATGAGCAAAACGGAGCCGAGCAGAATCGTCAGCGCAAAGCACAGCGCGATCACGCGCGGGGGAGACAGTTTTTTCAGCAACTTTCCCATAAACGGTTTTCTTCTTTCAAAAAAGACGCCCCTGAAAGAGCGGCAGTAATTCAATGCTTGTTATCGCAACAATTATAACACACTCGGTATACGAATACCACAAATAAACTGTGAATTTTTTCGGAACGGCGGGCAGAACCGCGGGCGGAGAGCCGAAGCGGAGAAATGTACAGCGGAAAACCGATAAAAGCACGGGTTGACAGTCGGCGCAAATCGTGGTAAAATCAAATTAACAAAAAAATGTTTATAAATAAAAGGAGAGACAATTATGGCAGATTTCAAATTCGGAGATCTTCAATACGTCCGCCCCGATATAGACGCGTTTGAGGAAAAGACAAAAGAGTTCACGCAAAGAGTCAGGAATGCAAAAAGTTATGACGAAGTGAAAGCGGTCATACTCGAAAACGATGCTTTCGGCGCGCAGATATACACGATGAGCACGGTCGCGCACATAAGAAACACGCTCAACACGACCGACGGGTTTTACGAGGGTGAGATCGCGTTTCTCGAAGAAAGAATGCCCGCCGCGATGCCGACGGTGAACGAACTGACGAAAGCGATACTCGATTGTCCGTTCACAAAGGAACTGGAAGCGGATCTCGGGAAAGAGTACCTTGTCGCGGCGCAGAGAAGCCTTGACAGTTTCAAGGAAGAACTCGTTCCGTTCATGCAGGAGGAAAACAGGCTGACGACGGAATATCAGAAACTGATGGCTACCGCACGGATCGAATTCGACGGAAAGGAACTGAACCTTTACGGGATACAGAAATACTTTGAAAATCCCGACAGGGAGATCCGCCGCGCGGCATTCAAAAAGTATTCGGAATTTTATGAAAGCAACGAACCGAAACTCGAAGAGATATTCTCAAAACTCGTCGATCTCAGAACACGCATGGGCAAGGCGCTCGGATACGGGACGTTTACGCCGCTCGGCTACTTACAGCAAGGCAGGAGCGACTACGGTCAGAAAGAGGTCGCGGCGTTCCGCGAGCAGGTCAGAAAAGAGATCGTTCCGCTTTGCGAAAAACTTTATGAGGCGCAGGCGAAGCGCATCGGCGTTGACAGGATCATGGCATACGACGAAAAATTCGTATTTCCCGACGGAAATGCCGAGCCTGTCGGCGATGAGGCTTTCATGGTCGAAGAAGCGAGAAAAATGTATCACGATCTCAGCCCCGAGACAGGCGAGTTCATCGATTTCATGATCGACCACGATCTTATGGATCTCGAAAACAAGCCGAACAAGGCGAACACGGGGTATATGACTTCCCTTCCCGTATATAAAGCGCCGTTCGTGTTCAGTTGTTTCAATCACACGATATTCGACATGGAGGTTCTGACCCACGAACTCGGTCACGCCTTCGCGGGCTACCGCGCGATGAGAAAACAGCCCATAATGGAATATCACGGCGTAAGCACGGATATCGCCGAAATACATTCGATGTCGATGGAGCAGTTCTGCTACCCGTACGCAGAGCGTTTCTTCGGGGACAAAGCCGACAAATACCGTTTTCAGCACTTGCAGGAAGCGATCACGTTCGTTCCGTTCGGTGTCGCGGTCGACGAGTTCCAGCATATCATTTACGAAAATCCCGATCTGACGCCGAAAGAGAGAACTTACGAATGGCATAAACTCGAAGAAAAATATATGCCGTGGCGCAGATATACGGACGATCCGTTCATGGAAAGAGGCGGCTACTGGTATCATAAGATACACATTTTCCTTTATCCGTTCTACTATATCAATTACACGCTCACGACAATGGGCGCGATGGAATTCAAAAAACGCTTCGCGAAGGACAAAGACAAGGCGTTCGCGGATTATCTGCGTCTTTGCGACGCGGGCGGAAGCAAGAGTTACCTTGAACTGCTGAAAGTCGCGGAACTTCACGTTCCGTTCGAGGACGGAAGCGTCAGGGAATTATGGCTGAGCGCAATAACATTTACACTGCCGCAGGATTTGACAGAAGGATCTTTAACATTTACAAACAGTTCAACATGGCTGCCGGATTTATATGCGGTTAAGTTTGTGAAACAGCTGAGTTATATAGCTGAAGATTTTTCGAAAGGCAGACAGAATGAGCAGGCGGGAACGTTTGCAATAAGTGATGATTTTATCGGAACAGAGGTTCAGTATATGTTCTGCTCAAATGGAACGACGATTGATAATGAATATGTAAAAGGATATAAAAATTTTATAGGAAATCCAAATGCTTCAAATACTTTGGGAGACCCATATGTGGACGGAATAAACCTGTCAGCCGGAACCCATACGGTATACTTTATCGGAGCGTATAACAGAGGAATAACAATGAGCCTGTCAGACGGTTCAGGAGTGGTGGCAACAGCAGAGAGAACAGAAAGCCCTGTAACATTGACTCCGGCAGGAGCAGAGAAGGAGCTGCAGCTGAGCAAGATAACATTTACGCTGTCACAGGACTTGACAAACGGAACATTGACATTTACAAATCTATCAACATGGCTGCCGGATTTGTATGCGGTTAAGATAGTATAATATAATTCAAGATTTGGAGCATATATAGTATAAACCCCATAAAACATATGTTTTTATGGGGTTTGTTTTATTTTGATTCTTGTTTAATAAGCTGATTATGCCGGTATAAAATATATCTGTGTAAGTTACAATATTCTTATAGTAAGTCAGAAATAATAATAAATTATAAATATTATTTTTATAAATTGCTAATAGTTTTTCAATATAGCTTCCTTGCGAATAAAATATAGGACACAATAGACTGAACAAAAAAATAAGAATGTTAATAGTGCCGCCGGAAGGTATGATACAGGTGGGCACACCTTCCGAAGTTTGCAGAATCATATTATTTTATAATATTTTAGATTAATATCATCAATACAGTGTTCTTTAGTGGTGTGCCCCCACCTCTGGTGGGTGTGATACAAAATAACTTGTTTTGATTAACCTGCAAGGTCAATTGTGGCTACACTTTTAAATAAAAGTGTATATTATATAAACTAAATAATGTGATATAAACTACAGATGCCAATAATTAACTCAGTTGTCATATAATAAATTGCTTAGTTGTGATATATACGCCTCCGCTAATTTCATCTTGAATCTGCGCTTCAAGATGAAAAAGCCTTGTTTTTTTCCCGTTGACTTTGTGAACTGCCGTGAATAAAGAGATTTTGAGTTCCTATTAATTTAACTTATCAAAAAACTAAGTTTTCAACTTTTATAATACATAAAAAAGTAGGTTTTTCAGTGAACCTCGGTAGGCTTGCGCTAGCAAGCGCGTTAGGTGAGCTACCATCTGAACACGTAGTGTTCAATATATTTGTAAATATTATTACTTTAATGTGGATTTATTTCATTTGTGAGATTTAATATGTAATCAGTTGATTTATTATAAAAGTCTGCAAGTTTCACTGGAAAATGTAACAGTATAGTTTGAAACCCTCTCTCATATCGAGAGTATACCGTTTGTTGTATTCCTAATATTTCAGCAATTTTTGTTTGCCCTAATCCTGCATTTATACGCAGAGTTCTTCATCTTTTTAAATACATTTTATTACTTCCTCTACTTATCTTCTAATTTTTTCTCTTCTTCATCTTTATTAAAATAGGACGATGGCAAATTAAGATTAAGCAGGTCGCCGGGTTTAACTTCTAAAATATCAGCAATATTGAAGAATACTTCTAAAGAAAATTAGGAAGATATATTAGGAGCTTCAATAGAGCTAAGATGTGAGCGGCTAATATGAGCTTTCTCAGCAAGTTCATATTGAGTATAGCCTTTAGCTTTTCTTAAAGCTGAAATCATCAATCCTAACTCAACAAATCGGTCTCTGTTTTCAAAACCTACTTCTTTTTTCATAGTATACACTCCTAAAAAAACAAATTATAATATAGATAAGATATTGAACACTGCGTGTTCAGATAATAGCTCACCTAACGCGGCAACCTGCGTTTGCCCTGCCGAAGTTCACATAACATTACTTTTAAAATTAATGATTTTGGTATTAATATTAGTTTCTTGTTACCTGAATAAACAAAAGTATATTATATAGTAATAAAATTCTATATTACTTAAAACCAAAATAAAGCTAATCAATATATATAAATAATAGAGTAAAAAAAAGTGTGTTTGCGAACATCGGAAGGGCGCATTTATGCGCCGCGTTAGGTGAGCCATCATCTGAACACGCAGTGTTCAATATACAAATATCATAATTTATGTCTCACAAAAGTTATACAAATATTTCGCACATATCATACTTCATACAAATACATATTTTAAAACCGTTCATAAATATATGATTTAATTCCATCATAAATTAAACAAAAGTACAGCCACAATTGATATTGCAGTTTTGATATAACAAGCTAGTTTCATTATACACACTTTTTAAGTGCGGTCACTATCCATCACAGCTTAACAATTTATTGGTATCTCATAACACACATCATTCAGATGCAGAGACAGCAATTCAATATATTATTTGTTCGAGCATAAAAAAAGCACCTGAACTTTCGTTCAAGTGCTCTGATATGTTTTGGCAGCGTCTTATGTTCCCGGGCAGTCACCCGCCAAGTATTTTCAGCGCTGAGAAGCTTAACTTCTGTGTTCGGTATGGGTACAGGTGTGACCTTCTCGCTATTGCCACCAAATATGACTACACTTTTTTAAAAGTGTATGTTATACAAACTAATATATTATGTTTTTCAATTGAAAAGAGAAAGTAAGAAGCTTTCTTACTCACAACATAGTTCATAAAACTCTCGCCTTACTTCCTATGTCTTTTAGGTCAAGCCCTCGACCTATTAGTATCGGTCAGCTTAATGTGTTACCACACTTACACCTCCGACCTATCAACCACATAGTCTACGTGGGGTCTTACTTCTTTTAAAGAATGGGAAATCTTATCTTAGGGGGGACTTCACGCTTAGATGCCTTCAGCGTTTATTCCTTCCGTACTTAGCTACCCAGCCGTGCCTTTGGCAAGACAACTGGTACACCAGTGGTACGTCCATCCCGGTCCTCTCGTACTAAGGACAGCTCCCTTCAAATTTCCTGCGCCCGCGACAGATAGGGACCGAACTGTCTCGCGACGTTCTGAACCCAGCTCGCGTACCGCTTTAATGGGCGAACAGCCCAACCCTT